>OIXG01000040.1_pt1 | contig 141440 bp, 122 predicted proteins | sample 1587731 | NCBI WGS metagenome assembly OIXG01 (sample SAMEA3888908, study PRJEB22519) | human gut metagenome | biome: human gut; feature: human-associated habitat; material: faeces | place: Denmark | collected 2010 | reverse complement strand
GCTGCGCCGTGGTGGACGACTATCCGCGCGTCGGCAAGTGCTACTTCACCGGCACGATGCCGTGCGACGGCGCGATCTCGCAGACAAACATCCTCACGCGGCACTTCAAGGAGCTTCCCTCGTTCCAGATCACGCCGCCGCAGCGTGTCAACGAACCGGAGGTGCAGACCTATGCGGTCAAGAACCTGAAAAAGGGCATCGAATTTCTCGAGCAGCAGTTCGGCGTCAAATGGGACTGGGACGCCTTCTGGAAAAACGCCGAAATGTACAACGAGAGCTCGCGCTGTATGATCGAGAAGTGGGACGTCAACTGCACCGAGCACCCACAGGTCTGCGGTGCGGCGCTGGCACTGCAGCGCGAATATGAGTTCATGGCGGCAGCCTGCATGGACAAGTTCATGCTCAAGACGGACCGCCGCGTCACGAAGATGATGCTCAAGGGCTACAAGCAGGACAAGGCGGCCAACGCGCCCCAGCCGAAATACCGCTGCCTCGTCTGGGCATGCCCCGCGCACTATTACACCAACTTTACCTACTGGACGCAGCACTGCTGGGGTGTCACCTGCGTCAACGACATGGAGGCCATGCTCAGCTACCAGCCCATCACCATCGGCGACAAGGAGCAGGCGCTGGCCGATCTCGTGCGTTGCTATGAGAAGATGATGATGCGCTCGCACACCAACGGCGGCTATGTCAACCTGCTCGACGAGTGCTGGAAGATGTGCGAGAAGTTCCACACGAACATCGTCATCATGTACGACCACGTATCGTGCAAGAACGTCGGCGGTCTGCACGGCCTGTTTGAGGATCAGGCGCGCGAGCGCGGCATCCATCTCATCTGGATCCCGCACGACGTCATGGATCCGCGCACGGTCTCGCGCCGCGAGATGCGCGAGGCATTCAGCCAGTATATGGTCACGGTGCTCAACGAGAAGCCGCTTGACCCCACTCTATTGGATTACGAAGACGCACTCAGCTGGTAAGGAGGAACGAATATGGCCTGGTATTGGATCGTGCTCATCGTGCTCGCCGCACTCTTTGGTCTGCTGTTTCTGGCATACATGACCAACGCGGACATGAAGCTCATCGAAAAGATCTACAACGCGCTCATCGCATACCACGACGACAAGGACGTCGAGGAGCAGATCTGACGCGCGCATCGGGGGGACACCCCCAAAGCAGCAACAAGTCGGGGCGGTCAATGACCGCCCCGACTTTTGCGTCTGCGCATTCTCCCGCAAAATCCGGATACAGAGCAGCATTCCGGTCGGCTTCCCTGTTGACATTGTGTTCACATCTTGTTACACTGTCTCTTGCGCCTTTTCACGCAAAACAAACAGAAAAAAGGAAGAAAAAAGAATGAAACTTGTCAAAGCGTACAACAGCGTCAGCCTTGTGCTGCGCATTGTTATCGGCATGGTCATCGGCGCGGCGCTCGCCCTGCTGATTCCCAACGCCGCCGTGACCGCGCCCGGCATCGGCATCCTTGGCACCCTGTTTGTCGGTGCCCTGAAGGCCATCGCCCCGCTGCTGGTCTTTGTCCTCATCATCAGCGCCCTTGCCCAGTCCAAGGAGAAGCTGGGCAAGCAGTTCGGCACCGTCATCGTGCTGTACCTTGTCTCCACGTTCCTGGCGGCTGTCATCGCCGTGATCGCGAGCTACCTGTTCCCCGTGACCATCACGCTGACTGAGGCCGTCTCCGACAGCGCGCCCGAGAGCTTCGCCGCTATCTTCACCGGCCTGCTCAACAACATTGTCTCCAACCCCATCGGCTCAATCGTCTCGGCCAACTATCTCGGCGTTCTGTTCTGGGCTATCGTGCTCGGCTTCGCGTTCAAGGGCGCGTCCGACACGACCAAGAAGTTCCTCGCCGACGCCTCCGAGGCCGTCACCAAGGCAGTGCGCTTCGTCATCAACCTCGCCCCGTTCGGCATCCTGGGTCTCGTGTTCTCCGCCGTGTCCACCAGCGGCCTTGCCATCTTTACCGAGTACGGCAAGCTCCTGCTCATCCTCGTCGGCTGCATGCTCTTTGCCGCCCTCGTCGTCAACCCCATCATGACGTTCATCGTCATCCGCAAAAACCCCTATCCGCTGGTGTTCAAGTGCCTGAAGGAGAGCGGCGTCACTGCATTCTTCACCCGCTCCTCCGCCGCGAACATCCCCGTAAACATGTCCCTGTGCGAGAGCCTCGGCCTGGATAAGGAGTTCTACTCCGTGTCCATCCCCCTCGGCGCGACCATCAACATGGCAGGCGCGGCCGTCACGATCACCGTCATGACGCTCGCCGCGGTTCACACGCTCGGCATCACCGTGCAGCTGCCCGTCGCGATCATCCTGTCCGTCATGGCCGCGCTCGGCGCGTGCGGCGCGTCCGGCGTTGCAGGCGGCTCGCTGCTGCTCATCCCCATGGCCTGCTCCCTGTTCGGTATCTCCAATGACGTCGCCATGCAGGTCGTCGGCGTCGGCTTCATCATCGGCGTCATTCAGGACTCCGTTGAGACCGCCATCAACTCCTCGTCCGACGCGCTGTTCACCGCCGTTGCGGAGTTCAAGCAGTGGCGCAAAGCCGGCAAGGAGATCAAGTACTGAGCCGGTCACTGAAATCGTTACAGCGCCTCACGGCCTTTCCCATGAGGCGCTGCTTTTTCTGCCGTATTCGTCAAATCCACAAGAAACCCTGCCAGATTTTTGAACAAATCCGGCAATTTTCTTGACTTCCCTGCTGCAATACTTTAAAATGAAGCCGCTGTGCACGGGCAAAGCGCAGCCAAAACGAGAATCAGACCCGGCATCTGCGCGGCACGCGCCGCACAGATGTTTTTCACGTCTGGATGGGAGAACGCATGAAAACAAAAAACACGAAAAGCTTCGCCAGCCGCTGGGGCTTTATCCTGGCATCCGTCGGCTCGGCCGTCGGCATGGCCAACGTCTGGGGCTTCCCGAACAAGCTGGGCAGCAACGGCGGCGGAGCCTTCCTGCTGATCTACCTGCTGTTTGTGGTCATCTTCAGCACCGTCGGTCTGCCGACGGAGTTCGCCATGGGCCGCCGCGCCGGCACCGGCACGCTCGGCGCCTATGAGGGCGCGTGGGCCACGCGCGGCAAGACCGCCGGAAAAGTCGGCGGCCTGCTCGGCTGGCTGCCGCTGGCCGGGTCGCTGTGCATCGCCATCGGCTACGCCGTCATCGTGACGTACATCCTCAAGGCGCTCGTCGACTCCCTGCTCGGCACGCTCATGACGGGTGATGCTGCCGTGTGGTTCGCGTCGTTTTCCACGCAGCCGTACTCCGTTATCCCCTATCACGTTATCGTCGTGGCCGGCACGCTGCTGACGCTCTTTTTCGGTGCGCATAGCATCGAAAAGTCCAACAAGGTCATGATGCCGCTGTTTTTCCTCATCTTTCTGGTGCTGGCCGTGCGCGTGGCGCTGCTGCCCGGCTCAGCCGAGGGCTACAAGTTCATGTTCACCCCGCGCTGGGAGGCGCTCAAGGATCCGATGATCTGGATCTGGGCCATGGGGCAGGCGTTTTTCTCCCTGTCTGTCACCGGCAGCGGCATGATCGTCTACGGCGCGTACCTGTCCAAGGACGAGGATGTCGTGGGCGTGGCGCAGCACACGGCCGTTTTTGACACCATCGCCGCCGTCGTCGCCGCGCTCGTCATCATTCCCGCCTGCTTTTCCTACGGGCTGGACGTCGGCGCGGGCCCGAGCCTGCTGTTCGTGACGCTGCCGACCATCCTGCAGGACATCCCGCTCGGCCGGCTCTTCGCCGTCATTTTGTACGTCGCCATGATCTTCGCCGGTGTCAGCTCGCTGCAGAATATGTTCGAGGCCGTCGCCGAGTCGCTCCTGCACAAGTTCCCGAAGCTCAGCCGTGCGGCCGTGCTCGGCATCCTGTGCGTGCTGTGCCTCGGATTTGGTCTGCTCATGGAGCCCATCTCCAAGTGGGGCCCGTGGATGGATCTCGTGTCGATCTACATCATCCCCATCGGTGCAACGCTCGGCGCCGTGTCGTGGTTCTATGTCATGAAAAAGGACGACCTGCTCGCCGCCGTCAACACCGGCAGCCGCCGCCAGCGCGGCGCGCTCTGGTACGGCGTCGGCCGCTATGTCTACGTGCCGCTGGCCGTGATCTTGTGCTGCGTGGCGCTGTTCATGAACGTGGCGTTCTGAGCGCACTGTTTCGAACAAAGCCCCGGGCGGGAACGCGATGCGTTCCCGCCCGGGGCCTTTTGCTGCCCGGAAAGCTGCATGCGCCTCAGGTCGCCAGCCAGACCAGCAAGCAGATTTTCAACACGCATATTGGAAGCCGCTCCAAAATATTGTATATCCTGCACAACGATCATTAACACTTCTTTCGCAATGTGATGAAAAATCACCACGCGATTGACGAGCTCCATATATTGGAGTTAATATAATAACATAACAGCCGGCATGGAAAGGACAAAAACAGAATAACGTGTAACCAGAATGGGGGAATGCAGCAATGAGAGACCTGAAGCACCTGACCTACTTCGAGGACCTCCTGCAGGAGGCCAACAACGCACTTGTTGTCCAAGCCCAGGCGGAAGGCAAAAAATGCGTCGCCTTTGTCTGCGAGAACACACCCGAACCCTTGATGAATCTGGACAACACCTTCGGCGTGCGCCTGCACGCCCCGAACACCGGGTCGATGGACATCGCGACCTATTACATGACGAGCCTCCTGTGCGAGACCAGCCGCTCCCTGCTCGAGCGCGCGGTCGAGGGCGGCTTCAACTTTGCCGACTGCGTCATCGCACCCGACGGCTGCACGATGATCAACCGCTGCGTTGAGAACATGGAGCTGCTCAAGACCATGGGCGCCGGCAAGGAGCGCTTCTTCTATGAGTACATGGAGATCCCGCTCAAGGCCGATGACAACGGTGTAAACCTGCTTGTGCTCCAGTGCAAAAACCACATCCTCAGGCCCCTGCACGACGCCTTCGGCACGGACGTGTCCGACGCCGCCATCCGCAAAGCGGTGGCCGAACACAACCGCGTGTGCACGCTCATCCGCGCGCTCGGCGACTTCCGCAAGGAGGCCCGGCCGCGCATCACGGGTTACGAATTCCACGTGCTGACGCTCGCGACCTACATCGCGCCGAAATACCTGCTGATCGACAAGCTGGCCGAGACGCTTGAGGAAGTGCGCAGCCGTGAGCCGGAAGAGAAGGCGTACCGCGCGCGCATCGCGCTCGTCGGCTCCGAGGTGGATGACAGCGAATTTATCAAGCTCATTGAGGACACCGGCGCCTATGTCTGCGCCGACCGGTTCTGCTTCGGCTCGCTGCCGGGGCGCGACCCGATCGTGCTCACGGACGACGAGGACGCGCTCACGCAGGTCTGCCGCCAGTATGTCTACCGCGGCCAGTGCCCGCGCACGATGAACATGGAAAAGGTCTACGGCCGCAAGCAGTACGTGGCCGACATCGCCAGAGAATACCACGCCGACGGCATCCTTTACGAGCAGATCAAGTTCTGCGACCCGTGGGCGTATGAACGCACGCTCGGCTCGGTGATGCTGCGCGCCGACTACGGCTTCCCGGTGCTGTCCGTGGACCGGCCGTACAACATCCGCTCCTCGATCGGCCAGATGCGCACGCGCGTGCAGGCCTTCATCGAGAGCATGGAGATCAAAAAAATACAGGGAGGTGTCCGGTAATGGCGGCGATCCAGGGCAGACAGCGCATCGGCGACAAGCAGCTCGGCGTGCTCTTTGACGGCGGCAAGGTCCGCCGGCGGCGCGAATGGCGCGGCGTGAAGGACACCCTCTACGATTACGGCCGCTGGCTGTACATTCTCTCCATCCTTGCAAAATTCATCGTCAAGCCGCGCAATATCAAGGCCATGTTCCGCTACCGCTGGATGGCCAACTACCTCGCCGTGCCGCACATGGTCGATAAGTTCACGATGGGCCTGCGCGACGAGGCGCTGCGCATCGTCCATACGGCCATGGACTTTGTGGTCTACGACGTGGCCAACACCATGGACGACGTCTTCCGCGGCGACCGCCGCACCGGCAACGACGTGGAATTTTCCAACAAATGCGTCCTCACGGACGAAAACGAGATGACTGCGTTCATGATGGGCTTCCCGAATGTGAAGGCCATCCTGCGTGAGGTACCGACCATGTTCGTGGCAAACCTCCTGACGCAAAACTCCACCACGCACTATCTCGACGTGGCGCAGCAGTTCGGCATTGCAGGCGATGTGTGCCCCATGCCGGAGGCCGAGGCCGGCATCTCCATCGACGACGACTTCGCCGTGCTCGGCGTCTGCGCCGTGCAGTGCAACACGACGTGCGACGGCTCGCTCATGGGCAACGGCCTCATCGCCAAGCGGCTCGAGCGCGAATACGGCATCCCGACGTTCCAGCTCGTCGCGCCCATGCGCCATCAGGAGGAAGACGTGCAGGCCTACGCCGCGCAGGACATCAAAAACGCCATCGCCTTCGTCGAGGAGCACACGGGCCAGCACTGGGACTGGACGCATTACTTTGAATGCGCCAAGCGCGTCAATGACACCACGCGCAACCGCCTCGCCTGGCTGGAGATGAACAGCACACCGTTCCCGCAGTTTGTCGGCGCGCCGTTCTCGCTCTATAACGACACGAACTACATGGGAAACTGCGGCCGGTCGGAAAAATTCCCGCCGATCGACCGCAAGATCATGCGCTATGCCGAGCGCGGCAGCCGCGCACGGCGCATGATGGCCAAAGAGTACCGCCACCGCGCCATCGTCTGGGGCGTGCAGCCGCAGTACTGCATCGACATGCTCAACTGGATGGTGCACTGCTGGGGCATCGTGCCGCTGACGGATATGCTCTCGCTGGTCAACACACGCATGATCGCCGACACCGACACGCCCGAAAACCGCGAGCAGGCGTTTTATGACATGGCGTGGCTCAATGAGAACATGATCATGCGCAACCGCACGCACGGCGGCTACAAGGTGCTCGTCGACGAGCTGTGGGAGTTTTGCGAGACGATGCACGCCGACATGGTCATCATGTGGGAGCACATGTCCTGCAAGGCGCTCACCGGCATGCACGGCCAGTTTGAGGAGCAGGCCCGCGCGCGCGGCATCCACCTCGTCTGGGTCTGCCACGACCTGTGCGACCCGCGCGTCTACACGCGCCAGGCCATCCGCGACCAGCTCAACGCCTATATGCGCACCGTCATGCGTGAGGAGCCGCTCGACCCGTCGATTGAGGTCCTGCCGGACGAAAACGCGTGGTGAGAAAGGAAGGGGAACGATGCAAATACCGAAATTCGCGTGGAAGCTGCTCGGCGTGGGCGCAGGGGCGTTCGCCGTGACGTTTACGATCTACTTTTTCAATCTCGACATGAAGCTGCTGTCGGCCTTCGAGCCCATTTTGCTGCGGCACTATGACCGCATCCCGCGCAACCAGCACCTGTGAGCGCAAAAACAGCTGCGAAGCCTTGGCTTCGCAGCTGTTTCGCTTTTTGCTGTGCGTTCACCGCAGTTCGCGCACCATGTCGCGCGTGATGTCGCCGAGGCTGCGCGCGCCGCACATGTACATCGCGTCCGTCAGCTCCGCGCGCAGCTTCTCCACGTAGGTGACGATGCCCTCCGTGCCGCCGCCGTAGTAGCTGATGAGAAACGGTCGGCAGATCATCACCGCGTCCGCGCCGAGTGCGAGCGCGCGGAAAATGTCCGTGCCCGAGCGGATGCCGCCATCGACGAGGATCTTCACGCGGTCCCCAACCGCGTCCGCGATCTCGGGCAGGACATCCGCCGTCGCGGCGCTGCCGGGCAGCACGCGCCCGCCGTGATTCGAGACGACGATGGCCGCCGCGCCGGCCTCCACGGCCTTCTCCGCACCGCGCACCGTCATGATGCCCTTGAGGATCATGGGCATCTGCGCATAGTCGCACAGCTCGCGCAGCTCCGCGACCGTCTTGCTGCCCGCGTCGGGGCTGGCCGCCTTCAGGTGCGGCAGACCGGCCGAGTCGATGACCACGCTCACGGCAAACGGCTGCGCCGCGTTGGCGAGGTCGAGATTTGCCCGGATGGTGTCCATCGACAGCGGATTGATGACCGGCAGGCCGATGCCGCCGTACTGCTGCGTGAGCGCGCACCCGTGCGGGAACACGCGCGCATCCAGCCCGTCGCCAAAGCTCGCGGCGATGCCGGTCTGCGCCGCCGCAGCGATGCAGCAGGCGTTGTAGTCGCGGATGTCGTCCTCTGGGTTGAACTGCGCGCGCAGCGAGCCGATGGGCGCTGCGATCACGGGCAGGGAAAACGTCCGCCCGAGCAGCTCCAGCGATGTGTCCACCGGCGTGTTCGGGGCAATGGTGTCCATGTTCAGGCACCAGCGCCGCCACGCGCGCCAGTTGTCGTTCGCGCCGTTGCCGGGCGCTTTCGAGCCGGGGCCGGGCATCGTGTTGCCGCAGCCGAGACCGTTGCACTCCGGGCAGACCTTGCAGCGCGGGGCCATGCGCGCCCGTGCGCGCTGCAGTACTTCGTTGTAGTCCATGTGGGTTCCTCCGTTTCTGTTTTTGCTTCTCCCGTCCATCTTAACAGGAAGTACGCCTCTGCGCCAGAAAAAATTTCGCCCGGGGCTTGACAAGGCAGAAAAAATCTGTATGATAGAAATCAAGAATCATTCTTATTTTCTATCAGGAGGTTTTCCCATGAACGCAGCTGTCGCCCAGCTCATCAACGAGCAGATCAATAAGGAGTTTTACTCGGCCTATCTCTATCTGGACTTTGCCAACTACTACGCGGCCGCCGGTCTCGACGGCTTTGAAAACTGGTATCGCGTGCAGGCGCAGGAGGAGCGTGACCACGCGCTGCTGTTTTTCCAGTACCTGCTCAATAACGGCGTCGCCGTCAGCTTCGGCGCCATCGACGCGCCGGACTGGACGCGCGGCGACCACATGACCCCGCTGAAAAAGGCGCTCGAGCATGAGCAGTATGTCACCTCGCTCATCAACGGCATCTATGCCGCCGCGTATGACGACCGCGACTTCCGCACCATGCAGCTGCTCGACTGGTTCGTCAAGGAGCAGGGCGAGGAGGAAAAGAATGCAGGCGACCTCATCACAAAAATGGAGCTCTTCGGCACGGACGCCAAAGGCCTGTATATGCTCAACAGTGAGCTCAAGGCACGCGTGTACGCAGCGCCCTCGCTGGTTCTGTAATCGAAACACACAGCAAAAAACCGCATCTGTTCGTTAGGAACAGATGCGGTTTTCCCGTTCTCACAGCGCGGCGAAGATGCGCGTGCCGCGCTGTTTCACCCAGCGCAGCAGCAGCGCACAGACGACCGCCGTGATGGCGGCAGCGAGCGCGAGATACGCCGCCGCGCTCAAATATCTGCCGCACAGAAAGTACAGCCCGCCGAGCGCAATGGCATAAAACCAGTTGGCAAAGAGCGCGAGCATCACGCAGCCGCTCTGCTTGATGGGCGTGGTCTCGTTGGTCCACGTCAGGTTCGGCATCTTGAGCCCGAGCGCGAGCGCGGCCAGCGCGCTCAGCAGCGTGTACAGCAGCGCCACGACGACGGCCAGCGCCATTTCCGCCGCACCGCCCGGCAGCGTGATCACCGCGCACAGCGCGCAAAACAGCATCGGCACGCCGGTCAGCAACAGCTGCGTGTCGAGCTTTGCGCGCAGCACCTGCCACGGCGTGACCGGCAGCGACTGCGCCAGCCACAGCTGCCTGCCCTCGAGCGACACCGACGGCGCCGCCATGTCATTCATCGACGCGAGCAGGCACAGCGCCGCGCTCAGCAGCACCGGCACGATGTCCGCCCCCGCGCCGAACACACCGTCGAGCAGCTGCGCGAGTGCGCGTCCCTTGATCAGCAGCGCGATGCCCGCCACCGGCAGCATCAGGATGCCAAGCCCGCAGTTGAGCATATAGTTCGGGCTGGCAGTGAAGCGGCGCAGCTCCTTGCCGAACAGCGCCCGCTGCGTGCTCTGCGCGCGCACGGCCTTGTGCTCGAAGCGCACCTTCTTCACGCTGCCGGTCGCCGTGGCGATCTTCAGGAAGCTGCGCGCGATGCCCCACATCGTCAGCGCGAGGAGCAGCGCCTGCGTGACTGTCACGATCAACATCGCCAGCCAGTCGCCCGCGCCGACGCAGCCGAACAGGTACAGCAGGTACGCAGAGCCGCGGATCTTCATGCCGTACACGGCGGCGTTTTCCACCAGCAGCGTGATGAGCGCCTGCGCCCTGTAGTACACGAAGTAATACGCCGCCAGAAACAGCAGCGACAAAATCACGGTGATGAAGCTCTTGTTTTTCAGCTTCAGGCTAATGCGCGCGACCACCCAGCCGAGCAGGCACGAGAGCACCATCACGATCACGGACACGAGCAGCACCATCAGCACACCGCCGACGATCGCCCCCGCCGTGACCGGCGCCGTGATCCAGTAGACGATCACACCCGGCACGATGACGACCGCGGCGTACATCAAGCCCAGCAGATACACGCCCAGCAGGCGCGAGGCCATCACGCAGCGCACCGGGATCGGCATCGACAGCAGCAGGTCGTTGTCTTTGGACAGATACAGGCTCGAATACGTGCTGAACACACTGCCGAACGTGCCGAGCAGCACCGCGATCAGCCCAATGAGCAGGTAATACAGCCAGTCCATGCCGGCCTCGACCAAGGGGCCGCACAGGCCCACGGCCATGAGCGCGAATATCCCGCCGAGGAGCCCCACCATCAGCAGTGCATACAGCGCGATGTAGGCGATCGTCGCGCCCTTGGAGCGCATTTTGTTCTTTTTCGGGTCGTAGAAATAGTTGCGGAAGATCTCCGCCATCTGTTTTTTCAGCAGCGTTTTCAGCATGATGCATCCTCCAGCTCCAGGAACACATCCTCGAGACTGTCGTCGCCCTTGACCTCCTCCATCGTGCCGGAGCGGATAAGCCGCCCGCCCTTGATGATGGCCACCTTGTCGCAGAGCTTCTCGGCGACCTCGAGCACGTGTGTCGAGAAGAAGATCGCGCCGCCGGCGTCGCACAGCTCGCGCATCATGCCCTTGAGCAGGTGCGCCGCCTTCGGGTCGAGGCCGACGAACGGCTCATCCATGATGACGAGCTTCGGGTCGTGGATCCACGCCGCGATGATGGCGAGCTTCTGCTTCATGCCGTGCGAGTACGCGCTGATGGGCTGACCGAGATCGCCCGTGAGCTCAAACGCGTCGGCATACGGCTCGATGCGCGCCCAGCGCTCCGCGGCCGGGATGCCGAAGATGTCGGCAATGAAGTTCAGGTACTGGATGCCGCTCATGAAATCGTACAGATCCGGATTGTCCGGGATGTAGGCAAGCAGCTGCTTGCAGGCCAGCGGCTCTGTTTTGATCGAGTGACCGCCGATCGTGATCTCACCCGCGTCAAACTGCAGGATACCGACGGCCGCCTTGAGCGTCGTCGTCTTGCCGGCGCCGTTGTGGCCGATAAAGCCGTAGATCTCGCCCGGCGCAATGTGCAGGCTCAGATCATCGACGGCCTTTTTCTCACCATAAGTCTTGGTAAAATGCTGAATATTGAGCATGGTGTCTCCTCCCAATCACTGCACCGGCACACGCCGGCGCTGCTTTCCCATTTTCTCGTGCATTATACCCCCGCGCAATGTGCAGCAGCAACCGATTTCTCACTTTTTAAGAAATGTGTAAGATTTGCTGGGCGCATCCGTGCGCTGTCCGTGCGCGAATGTTTTTACTACGCGGACAATCATGCAAAAAAGTTTCTTCGACGCGGACATTTTGCCGCACGGCGCTTGTATTTCCGTTTTCGCCGCGGTATAGTAAGAGCAGAAAGACTCAGACAGAAATTTTATGGGGGTGTTTGCTGTGGAGATCCCACTGCAGGAATTTGAACGTGCGGCACAGCGGCTCAAGGGCGTGCTGCACCACACGGAGCTCGACCTGTCGGCCACGTTCTCGGCCATGACGGGCGGCAACATTTATCTCAAGTACGAAAACAGCCAGAAGACCGGTTCGTTCAAGATCCGCGGCGCGAGCAACAAGATCGCGGCGCTCGTCGAGCGTGGCGAGACCGGGGCCGTCGTGGCCTCGTCGGCCGGCAACCATGCACAGGGCGTGGCCTACGCCGCGCACCGCTTCGGCATACCGGCCACGATCGTCATGCCCAAGACCGCGCCCATCGCCAAGGCGAAAGCCACGGAGGGCTACGGCGCGAACGTTGTGCTCGCGGGCGACTGCTATGACGACGCTTACGCCAAGGCCTGCGAGATCTGCGAGCAGGAGCACGCCACGTTCCTGCACCCCTACAATGACCCCGAGGTCATTGCCGGTCAGGGTACGCTCGGCCTCGAGATCCTCGGCGACCTGCCCACGGCGGACATCGTCATCGTGCCGGCCGGCGGCGGCGGACTGCTTGCCGGTGTGGCCGCGTGCATCAAGCAGATCAACCCCCGCGTACAGGTCATCGGCGTGCAGGCCGAGGGCGCGGACGCAATCGCGCAGTCGTTCCATTCACACAGCTACGTTCAGACCGATTCCGTCGCCACCATTGCCGACGGCATCGCCGTCAAGGCGCCGGGCGACATCACCGTCCCGCTCATCCAGAAATATGCCGACGACGTCGTCACCGTCAGCGATCTCGAGATCTCCGAGGCCGTGCTGCTGCTCATGGAGCGCTGCAAGCAGATCGTCGAGCCCTCCGGCGCCGCGCCCGTGGCCGCCGTGCTCAAGGGCAAGGTCGACGTGAAGGGCAAAAACGTCGTGTGCCTGCTCTCCGGCGGCAACATCGACGTGAGCTTCATCCAGTGCATCATCGAGCAGGGCCTCGTGTCCCGCCACCGCCGCCTGCGCTTTACGGTCACGCTGCTCGACCGGCCCGGCAGCCTTGGCAAGCTGCTCAACGACATCGCCGCACTCGGCGCGAACATCCTCTCCGTGGAGCATGACCGGCTCACCGCCGGGCTCAATCCCAACGAGATCGACGTGCACGTCTCCTGCGAGGTCGGCGGCAAGGAGCACGGCGACCATGTGCTCGACCAGCTCATTCAAACCGGTTATCACGTAAAAATCGACTGATAGGAGGTCATCATCATGAAAACAGTTGCTACCAATCACGCCCCCGCCGCGCTCGGCCCCTACGCGCAGGCGCAGGTCTCCGGCAGTTTTGTGTTCACGTCCGGCCAGATCGGCATCGATCCCGCCACCGGCGTCATCCCTGACGGCATCGAGGCGCAGGCCCACCAGGTCTTCCGCAACCTGACCGCCGTGCTGCAGGCCGCCGGCAGCGACATGTCCAAGGCCGTCAAGACGACGGTGTTCATCAAGAATATGGACGATTTCGCCACCGTCAACGCCATCTACGCCGGGTATTTCTCCGAGCCGTTCCCGGCCAGAAGCTGCGTCGAGGTCGCGCGTCTGCCCAAGGACGTGCTCGTCGAATGTGAGGTCATCGCCGAGGCGTAAGCGCCCGCGCACGGTCTTTTTCACCGGAACTGGTCGAATTTTCCGCTACCTGTTGTCCGGTTTGTGCATATTGACCACAAAATATGGGGAAATGCACATTTCTCTGTATTCCTCTTTGACAATCCCACGGCTTTGTGCTAGAATGAGAGCACTGTTGATAAGAGCAATCTTGTTTTTCGGCTGCCGGATGTGCGGCCGGGAGCACCAGTATTTTAAGGGAGGAATAGGTATGTGCATTCAGACAATTAAGAGCGTTGGCGTCAAGGAGTACGCTTCCGAGCTCTGGACATCGATCAAGGAGATCGACGGCGGCAAGATCCTGTCGAGCGCCAGCGAGCTGCTCGAGGTGAACACCAAGGCCATCAAGAAAAAGCTCGAGTCGCTCTGCGACGAGAACACCGCTTTCGCCATCCGCGATAAGCTCTATCTGGTCAAGGACTTCTGCCAGTGGCCGGTGAACTACATTCAGGGCCTGATCGGCTAATATCAGCCTTTCTGCTTTGCATGCAAACAGGAGACCGCCCCGATCCGTTTCGGATCGCGGGCGGTCTCCTGTTTTCTGTTTTTGCCGCGCTCACTCCGGCGTGCAGGCGCAAAATTTCCGAAAATTTATCGCCCATCTGCAGCAAACGGCCCGCCGGGGACACCCGACGGGCCGTTTTTACGCTCATTTCGGCGCTTACCAGCGCACCGTGCGCGGCGCGGCCTGGAAGGCACTGAACGTCGCGGTCGCCTCCGTGAGCGCGAACACCTGCGTGTTGCCGTCGTCGGCGGTGTAGAGGCTCTGCAGCTCGGGATAGTGGTCGAGCATATCCTGCCGCGCCTCCACGCGGTCGTCCTCGACGGCCGTCGCGCTCACGCGCAGCCAGGTCTCGCCGTCAAACGCGCACAGCTCCACCTTGGGGTTCGCCGCCATCTCCTTCGACACGGCCTTGACCTTGCCGGTCTGGATATAGAGCTTGCCCTCGAACAGATTCACCGTGCCGAACGGGCGTACGCGCGGCTGGTCGCCATCGACGGTGGCGAGATAATACGTGCCGCATTTTTTCAGAAATTCATAGACTTCCTGCATGGCAGTTTCTCCTTCCTCCGGCTGTGCCGGGATCCGTACCAGATATTTTTCGAGCAGGCGCACGGGGTGATACGATTCCTTCGAGCGCCGCATCCCCTCGTCGCCAACGTCCTCTTCGCGGTTGATGTAGCGCACGTCGGGCGTGACGAAGCACTTGGCATACTCGTTGACCAGCACCTGATAGACGCCCTCGTAGGCGATGTCCGCCTTCTCAATGTGGATGATGAGCGTATCGCCTACGATCTCACCGGCGGAAAAACCGGCCACGCGCCCATTCACGCGCAGCAGCCCCGCGAGCGGGGCGTAAGCGTCAAAGTCGCGCAGGAATTCCCGCACGCAGCCCTCTTCCGCCTGCGCGCTGTCGCTGTCCTTGTGATAGCGGCGGGTGAAATCATCAAAAAACGCGCACACCTCCGGCAGGTTCTCCGCCGTGATGCGCTCAAACGCCCAGTCGGGGTACAGGCGCTGGAAGCGGTGGATGTGGTTGCGCTGGCCGTTGAAGCGCCGGCCGCGGAACGTCACCATGTCCTGCGCGTCGTAGAGATAGTCGAACCAGTCGCGCACCGTCGTGACCTCCACAGCGCCGAAGCGCGCACGCAGGTTTTCCACATCGGATGCCGTAGCGGGGAAAAACTGCAGGGGTTTCCCCACTTCACGGCAATATTTCACGAGAAAATCGTATGCGTTTCCCACACACTCACCGATCGGTGTGGAAAACACCGTGCCGAGACCGGGAAACTGCTCGCGCAGCAGCAGCGTGCCGTCCAGTTCGAGCGCCGCGTCCTGAAAATACGGCTGCCAAAGCACGGCCGCGCCGGCCGAGGCATTGCACAGGCGGGTATCCTGCCGGGCAAAATAGCGCGTGAGCATCGGGATGTCCCGCACGCTCAGCGGGTGAAACGGGTCAGTCATGCTTCGGGCTCGCCCTCCTGTGCGGCGGCCTGTGCCGCCTGCTCTGCCGCAGCCTGCTCGGCGAGCTTCGCCTTGAGCTCCTCAAAGCAGTGCTTGATGATGGCATATTCCTGCTCGTTTTCGAGCGCGAGCAGCGCCAGCTGGCCATCGGCGCGCGTGTCATACCGGTTGGCGAACAGCCGCTGCTGCGCACCCTCGCCGGTCGTGAACACGACGTACGAGCGGCCGTTGTCCTCACAGTCATAGGTAAACAGCACGTCGCACTGCACCTGTTTTCCGTCCGGGCCGAGGACCGCGAACGTTCCGTTTTCAAACATGTTCTTGTGCTCCTTTTCGGGGTTTGCCCCCATCATAGCATATCGCGCGCCATTTTGCCACTGCGTTTTCCGATGCCCGCCTGGTCACCAAATTGCAGGCCAGATGAACAACTAAAATGTGATTATTCACCACTCTGTCCGCTTTTTCTTGAAAACTTCGTGAAAATTTCGAAAAAAATCACAATTTTTACGCAACGAAATGTTGATTATTGTTCGTTTTGGTGGTACCATGTATGTAAAGATCACAAAAAAACAGGTAGGAGGAATCGGCGAATGGAAGAAAAAGTTGTAGACCGCAGAGTGCGAAAGACGAAACGGCAGCTTCGGCTTGCGCTGATGAAGCTCATGGCAGACAAGAGCATCAAGGACATTTCCGTGCGCGAGCTGGCAGCGATCGCAGACATCAACCGCGGCACCTTCTATATCCACTATAAGGACGTGTACGACCTGCTGTCCAGCCTCGAGGATGAGCTGGCGGACGGGCTGGTCGCCGTGTGCCGCCGGCACAACGCGAAAGACTCCGAGGGCAAGACCTACCCGTACCTGATGGAGCTGTACCAGTACATCGAGCAGAATTCCGATCTGTGCCATGTGCTGCTGGGCAAAAACGGCGATATTGCCTTCACTGACCGCATCTGCCACATCCTGCGCGACGAATTTTTGTATGACTTCCTCGCGTATTACTATCCGAACGATCCCGAGATGCTCGACTACTTCTGCTCGTTCATCGTGTCGGGCAACATGTCCCTCGCGCTCACGTGGATCGACAACGGCATGAAACAAACGCCCGAAGAGATGGCCGTGCTCGCCGGCGAGATCATCATGCACGGCGTGAAAGTGCTAGAAACAAAAGCGTAAAGCCCGCAGGGCAGCAAAAAGTCCCGGAAACCATAGTTTCCGGGACTTTTTATCGTTTCGGGCATATCACCTCAGGCGGCGTGCGCCGCCCCGCAGCCCGCAGGAAAATCGATCAGAGCGCCGCACGCATGGCGGCGAAGGCCGTGTCCACAGCGCGGTAAATGTCCTGCACCGGCTCGCCGACGAAAAACGCGCCGTTTTCATACAGCACCCGCCCGGCGACCATCGTCAGGCGCACGTTCTCCTTCGAGCCGCTGTAGACCAGGTTGCGTGCAACGTTGTGCACCGGCTGCATGTTCGGCCGCTGCAGGTCGATGACGATCAGGTCCGCCTGCTTGCCGGGGCCGAGCACGTCGCAGTCGGTCAGGCCCATGGCCTGCGCACCGCCGACCGTTGCCATGTGCAGCACATCGTCCGCCGGGAGGGCGGCCGCGTCGCCGCAGCGCAGCTTTTGCAGCACGGCGGCCAGATACATCTCGCGGAAGAAATCGAGCGCGTTGTTGCTCGACGGGCCGTCGGTGCCGATGGCCATATGGATGCCCAGAGCCCGCATCTGCTCGAGCGGGGCGATGCCGCTGGCGAGCTTGGCGTTCGAGCCGGGGTTCGTGACAGCCCAGAGCCCGCGGTCCCGGAAGATCTCCAGATCGTGCTCCGTCATGTGCACGCAGTGAAAGCCCCCGCCGCCGTAGTCAAAGTGGCCGAGAGATTCAAACAGCTCCGTCGGCGTCTTGCCCCAGCGGTCCTGACACTCGGCCACCTCGCGCGCGGTCTCGGCATTGTGCGCGAACACCGGCGCGTGCAGCGCGCGGGCCAGCTCGCCGGCCTCGGTCATCTCGGCGATGCTCGAGGTATACTCCGAGTGCAGGCCAAGCTGATAGGAGATCAGCGGGTGCAGGGCGTTGAACTTGCGGTATTCCGCTTCGAGCTGCTGCGCGCTCCCGCCGCCCCCGCACAGCACCGTGCGGAAGCCGCAGTCGATGCTCGCCTGCGTGATGGCCTCGCGGAAATAATACATGTCAAAGCCGGCCGTGATGCCGCTCGTGAGATACTCGAGGATGGACAGCTTGGTGAACGCGTACACCGCCTCGGGCGTGAGCTTGGCCTCCAGCGGGAAGATCTGCTCAAACAGCCACGGCTGCAGCGGCACATCATCGGCATACGAGCGTACAAAGCTCATGCCGGCGTGCGCGTGCGCGTTCTTGAAGCCCGGCATGACAAGATCACCACCGAGATCGATCTGCCGCTCAAATGCGGGCAGCGTCTCCGGTGCGGGGCCGACGTAGGCGATCTTGTCCCCATCGGTCCAGACCTCGTCCGTCGTGACGGACACGCCGTCCGCCATCGTGAGCGTGCGGCCGTTGAAAAAGCGGATCATATGCCCAGCCTCCATTTCCTGAAATGCTCCTGCATTATACGCCGGATCAGCCCGCTTGGCAATCGATTCCGAAAAAATTCACAAACCGGTTGAAGCCCGGCCGGTTTTTCGCTATAATAGATAGAAATCATCTCCAACCAGGAGGCAGGATCATGACCAAAGAAAACATCTATTACATGGACGACAACGCATTTGACCGCTTTTATAAGCGCGCACGTTACCAGGCCAACAGCTTCGTGGCCGGAAAACTCGGCAGCAAGGCGGCCGATTATCTCACGACGCTGCCGGACTTTGCCTACCTTGTCTGCAAGCTCATGCTCGACCCCGATGTGCCCTCGAGCCGCAAGCTCGACCTCGGCCTTGCGCTGCTGTATGTGCTCTCGCCGCTGGACTTCGTGCCGGACTCTTTCCCGCTGCTCGGCAAGATCGACGATGCGTACGCCATCCTCGTGTCGGTGGCCAAGCTCCTGCGCAGCACCGACCGCAATATCATCCTGCGCCACTGGCTCGGCGATCCCGAGACGATCGACACCGTGCGCGCGTGGCTCAACTACTTCGATGAGAAGTTCGGTTCCGGCCTCATGAAAAAGATCGCCGGCATGGTCAGGCACGCCTGAGAAAATTCGTAAAAACGCCCGTCATCCGATCGGATGACGGGCGTTTCGCATTTCCCGTTACTTTTCGAACCAGTCAAACACGTCCAGCCGCTTCCAGAAGCTCTGCTTCGGCGTGAACACGGCCGCGTAGTCGATGCTGCGGAACTTCGGCTCCCAGCTGATGTCCGCCTCGTCGACCCAGCCCGTCAGCAGGCTGCCGAGCTGATCCTGCGCCACGAGCATCTGCAGCGTCTGCCGGCTGCCGTTGCTGCTCATGACCAGGTCGTCGCCCTGGATCGGCATGCGCAGGATGACGTGGTAGCCGTGCCGGCTCTCCACCACGCCGGACACCTCGTAGGGCTCGAGCGCCTTGCAGGCGTCCTCGAACTCCGTGACCATGGTGCCGGAGGTGAAGCAATAGCCGTGCGGGTAGCTGCTCTCGCCGGTGTCCTCGTTGTACTGCTCCATGAGCTGGTCAAACAGCTCCACGCGCTTGTCGGGGTCGGTCACGGCACGGAGCTGCGCTGCGACCTGCTCGGCCTGCTGCTTCTTGGCGGCCTTGTCCGCGTCCGAGAGGGCGGTGCCGCTGTCGTCCGTCGTCTTGAAGAGGATATGCTTTGCCGTCATGTAGCTGTTGGTCTCGGCATATTCCTGCACGTCCTCGTCGGAGATGTTCGCACCGTTTTCGCCGAAGAGCTTGCTGGCCAGACCGTTATAGAGATACTGCGTCTTGGTGAAGTACTTGAACAGGTCCAGATCCATGTAGTACGACTGGAGCTTTTCGTTCAGCTCGGCCTCGGTGCCGCCGTCGCCCACGACGTTCTGAATGGTCTGGTCGATCGTGTCCTGCACATACTGCTCGCCCGCCGCGTCAAACGTCACGCCGTTTTCCGCCGCCTTGGTCTCGATGAGGTGGTTCCAGGCGATGTTGTTGACGACGCTCTTGGTCATGATGTCGCTGTACGTCTCACCCGTGCTCTCGTTGTAGACCGCGCCCCAGTCCGTGATCTGCATGCCGTAGCGCTCCATGTTCGCCATGATGGCGCACAGGAAATAGGCATACTCGTTCCAATATACGGTGCTGCCGTTGACGGTCATGACTTTCTTATTGCTCTTATAAGCATTGAGCGCAGCGGCATATTTGTCGGTCGAGGCATCGCTGCTCTCTTCCGAGTAGCTGCGCACGCGGGTCGAGGTGCAGCCGGTCAGGCAGCAGACGGCCATTACGAGTGCCAGCAGCAGGGCGGTGATTCTGGTTTTCATCAGCAAACGCTTCCTTTCGTTTCGTTGCACATGGGTGTCATGCGCGGTCTCCCTGGGCGTCTGCCCATGCGGAAACAAACGCTCTTGCCTGTTCGATCACGTGGGTGCGGGTCTTGAGGCGCAGAATGACGCCCGGTTTTGCCCCCGCATCCACCTTCAAGCGGCCCTTGAATTCCGGCCGGGCGTACAGTGCCGATACCTTCTGCATATCGAACTGTGCCAGCTGGAACTTCAAACAGCCGTTTTTCTGCGAAATGTCCGTCACGCCGACCTTGCCCGCATCGCTGCGCAGCAGCGCCACCTGCACGAGCGTGTATACGCTCGGTGGCGGGTCGCCGAAGCGGTCGATGACCTCGTCCATGAGGTCGTCGGCCTCCGCCTCCGTGCGCACGAGCGCGATGCGGCGGTAGAGATCCATGCGCTGCTCCTGACTGGGCACATAGCTCTCCGGGATGTTGGCCGACACGGCAAGGTCGGCCGCGCACTCGGCGCGCTGCTCGGGCTTTTCGCCGCGCTCTTCGAGTACGGCCTCCTCGAGCAGCTTGAGGTACATGTCATAGCCGACGTCAATCATGTGGCCCGACTGCTCGGCCCCGAGCAGACTGCCCGCGCCGCGGATCTCCAGATCACGCATGGCGATGCGGAAGCCGGAGTTGAACTCCGCAAACTCGCGGATGGCGCTCAGGCGCTTTTCGGCGATCTCGCTCAGTTCGCGCCCACGCCGGAACGTCAGGTACGCGCTTGCGCGCCGGTTCGAGCGGCCCACGCGCCCGCGCAGCTGATGCAGCTGGGCAAGACCCATGCGGTCGGCGTCTTCGATGATGAGGGTGTTCACATTCGGAATGTCGATGCCGGTCTCAATGATCGTCGTGCAGACCAGGATCTGCGTCTCGCCCGTGACCATACGCTCCATGACCGTTGAGAGCTGCTCCTCGTTCATCTGGCCGTGCGCCACGTCTACGACCGCGCCGTCGAGCATCTTCGAGATGCGCAGGGCGGTGCGCTCAATGTTTTCAATGCGGTTATGCAGGTAGTACACCTGCCCGCCGCGCTGCAGCTCGCGGCGCATGGCGTCGCACAGCACGTTCCAGTCGTGCTCCATGACGAAGGTCTGCACCGGGATGCGGTCCTGCGGCGGCTCCTCGATGGTGGACATGTCGCGGATGCCGGACAGTGCCATGTTCAGCGTGCGCGGAATGGGCGTGGCCGAGAGCGTGAGCACGTCGACCGCGCGGCTCATCTCCTTGATGTGCTCCTTGTGCGCCACGCCGAAGCGCTGCTCCTCATCGACGATGAGCAGACCGAGGTTCTTGAACGCAATATTCTTCTGCAGCAGCTTATGCGTGCCGATCACGAGATCGCACTTGCCGCTGCGCATGTCCGCGAGCGTCTGGCGGATCTGCCCCTGCGAGCAAAAGCGCGAGAGCATCCGGATCTCGACCGGGAAACCGTAAAACCGCTGCACAGCCGTCTGATAGTGCTGCTGTGCAAGCACGGTCGTCGGCACGAGAATGGCCGCCTGCCGCCCGTCGAGCACGCACTTCATCACCGCGCGCAGGGCGACCTCGGTCTTGCCGTAGCCTACGTCGCCGCACAGGAGGCGGTCCATGGGCACGGGCTTTTCCATGTCGGCCTTGATCTCATCGATGCACCGGAGCTGGTCGTCCGTCTCCGGATATCCGAAGTGCTCCTCAAACTCTGTCTGCCACGGACTGTCGGGCGCGAAGGCGTGCCCCTTCGTGCGGCTGCGCGCGGCGTAGAGCGCGGTGAGCTCCTTGGCCATGCTTTTTGCGGCCGCTTTGGCGCGCGTTTTCGTGCGCGCCCACTCCGTGCCGCCCATTTTGGACAGCTTCACGGGCCGATCTTCACCCGCGCCGATGTATTTGCTCACGAGGTCGAGCTGCGTCGCCGGGACATAGAGCGTGTCCGCTCCGGCGTAGCTGATCTTGATATAGTCCTTCACCGCACCATCGACCGGCATCTGCACAATGCCCGCAAAGCGGCCGATGCCGTGGTATTCATGCACGACGAGGTCGCCGACGGAAAGGTCCGTGTAGGAGTTGATCTTTTCGCGGTTCGTTTGTTTTTTGTGCTTTGCGCGCCGCAGGCCGGACGCAGCGATCTGCGTGTCCGTAAGGATGGCGAGCCTTGCATACGGAAACTCGATGCCCGCCGAGAGGCTGCCCGCCGTGACGAGGCACTGCCCCGGCTCCGGCAGCGCGTCCGGGTGCTCGGCTGCCGCGGCATGGATGCCGTGCCCGTCAAGAAACTCGCACAAAATACGCGCCCGGCGCATATCGCCCGCCAGCACGACCACGCGGTAGCCGAGGTTCTGATAGTGCGCAATATCGTCCGCAGCGGTCTGGCTGCTGCCGCCGTAGGAGGGCAGCTGCTTTGCCGTCAAGCTCACGAGCGTGCGCGCCTCGATGGGGCTGCGGCCAAGCTGCAGCCCATCGGCCAGTACAATGGGCCAGGCCTGGACCCTGCGCATCATGTCGGCAAACGGCTCATAGAAAGTTTCCGCGCGTGCGGCCATCGTGCCGCTGCGCACGAGCAGGGCGATGTCCTCGCGCAGCTGCGCGGCGTATTCCTTCGCGCGCTCGGCGCAGCGCGCCGGCTGGTCGATCAGCACGGCCGCCTCCGGCGCGAGATAGTCCAGCGCCGTGGCAAACGCGTCGTACACGAAGCCCATATACCGGTCGGCCGCTGGGAGCACGCAGTCATTGCAGAGCTTTTCCCCGTCGGCACGCAGGGACTCGGCGAGCTTCTGCGCTGTGTCGTTGTCTTTTTTCGCGGCGGCGCGTCCGGCGAGCTTCTGCAGCTTTTCGCCCAGCGCGGCGCTGCCGCCAGGATACAGTGGGGGCAGGGTCTCCGCCGCCGGCAGGATGCGGCAGCTTTCCAGCGGTTGGGTGCGCCGCTGGCTCTCGGGGTCGAAAAAGCCCATGGAATCCACGTCATCGCCCCAGAACTCCACACGCACCGGCTGCGGATACGCAGGGGAGAAAAAGTCCAGAATGCCGCCGCGGCGCGAAAACTGGCCCGCCCCCTCGACCTGTGCCGTGCGCAGATAGCCGCAGCGCAGCAGTGCATCCTCGGCGTCCTCGGGCGGGAGTGAGCTGCCGTCGCGGATCTCAAAGGCCGCCTGCAGCAGTTTTTCCTTCGGCATGGCGCGCTGCAGCAGACCCGAGACCGTGCACACCACGGCCGGCGCCGTCCCGGCAGCGAGCGCGTAAAGCGCGCTCAGGCGCTTTTGCTCCGTCTGGCGCGAGGCGCTCTCGACCGTGTAAAACGTATAGTCGCGCGCCGTCAGCAGCGGCACGTCCTGCCCCAGCAGGGCGGAGAGGTCTTTTTGAAACAGCTCGGCTGCCGCCTCGTCCGGACACACGGCCAGCACCGGCGCATCGAGCTGCGCGTGCATCGACGCCGCCAGCAGCGCCCGCGCGCTCGCCGGCAGACCCGAAATGCGCGCAGGAAGCCGCCCGCTCTCCAACAACGCCGGGAGGGCGGCTGCTTCCGTATCGCCGAACAGTTGTCCGGCCTGCGCGACCAGAAACAAAACAACACCTGCTTTATGTAAAAAATCGTGTTTTTTTATCATACCACAACCTGCACAGGAAAAGCAAATCCTCTGCACGGCAGATTCTACACCTATTTATATAATAAATCCGAACATTATTGTTGAAATAATCATGAATTTTTGCTATACTGGTAAGGCTGATACCAGCGTATCCGCGCAGTGAAAAATCATCGAAGGAGCCGAACCTATGGCCACCATGAATTCGCTCACCGATATCTGGTCCGTTGTCATGGACAGCCTCTCGCAGGAGCTGACCCAGACCGCGATCAATACCTGGTTTTCCGATTGCACCCCCATTGAAATCAATAATAATACGCTCATCGTGCACACCACGTCGGATTTTAAGCGCAGCATCATCCAGTCGCGCTTTGAAAAGACGATCTGCGCCGTGCTGTATGATCTATTCTCCTGCCCGTTCGAGCTCGTCGTGCTCGCCGGGGACGATGAGCTGCTCGAGTACCGCGAGAAGCGTCCGTCATCCGAGGAGATGCCGGAGATGGACGGCTATACGTTCGACCGCTTCATCGTCGGTCCGAGCAACAAATTCGCCCATGCGGCGGCCATTGCCGTGTCGCAGAACCCCGGCAAGGCGTATAACCCCCTGCTCATCTACGGCAACTCCGGCCTCGGCAAGACGCATCTTCTGCTCGCCATCGGCCAGACCATCCGCCACAACAACCCCTCGGCGAAGATTGCCTACGTCAAGGGCGAGGAGTTCGTCAACCAGATGGTCAAATCCATCGGCACCGGCACGGCCGAGAACTTCCGCCAGAAATACCGCAACGCGGATCTGCTGCTCATGGACGATATTCAGTTCATCGCCGGCAAGGACAGCACACAGGAGGAATTCTTTCACACCTTCAACTGCCTATATGAGGCCGGCAAGCAGATCGTCGTGACCTCTGACCGGCCGCCGAAGGAGATGAAGCGCCTCGACGACCGCCTGTGCACCCGGCTCGAGGGCGGTCTGCTCGCGGACGTTCAGCCGCCGGATCTCGAGACGCGCACGGCCATCATCCGCACGAAGGCCGCGCAGTTCGGCATGATTCTCTCCGAGGATGTCATTCAGTACATCGCGGAGAACATCACCTCGAACGTCCGCCAGCTTGAGGGCGTCGTCAAGCGCCTGACCGCCTACCGCGATATTCTCGACGATACGATCACGGTCGATTCCGTCAAGCGCGCCATCAAGGACGTCATCCGCACCGGCACCTACATCCCCACGCCGGACGTCATCATTGAAGAGTCCGCGCGCTCGTTCCAGCTCACCGGCGCCGATCTGCGCGGGCAGAGCCGCAACAAAAAGACCGCCATGGCCCGCCAGATTGCCATGTATCTCATGCGCAACCTCACGAACCTCCCCCTCAAGGAGATCGGCGAGGAATTCGGCGGCCGCAACCATGCCACCGTGCTCAGCTCCATCCGCAAGGTCGAGGAGCTGCTCAAGTCCGACCCCGACATCGCCGCCACCGTGCGCGACATCACGAGCAACATCAACTCCAAAAACTGATTTCCACATTCCGCTGTTATTCTAACGTGGAAAGCGTGTGGAAAGCGGTGGAATGTAAAAATGCTGATTTTTGCCGGTTTTTGAGTTACCAACTTTCCAACAATCTTTTCAACACGGTTTTTCCCGCCGCCGCAAGGCGTCCGGTGGGTTTTCCACCAAACGAACAGCTCTACTACTACTACTAAATTTATGCTTTCTATCTTTCGAATAGACGCAACGTTTCTGATTAAGGAGGCCGCTCATGAAATTTTCCTGTGACAAATACGTCCTGCAGCAGGCTGCCGCATCCGCAGCCCGCGCCGCAGCCGCCAAGAGCCCGATCCCCACGCTCGAGGGCCTGCTCATCGAGGCCGGTGCCAGCGTGCGCATCACCGGCTACGACCTGAAGAAAGCCATTTACACCACCATTGATGCCGACATTCCCGAACCCGGCAGCGTGCTCATCGGCGCGCGACTGTTCTGTGAGATGCTGCGCCGCATGCCGGACGGCATCGTCACGGTCGAGGCAGAAAACGGCACCGTGTCCGTCAAATGCGGCAAGGCGGCGTTCAACCTCGTCGGCCTGAGCGCGGACGATTACCCGGATCTGCCGGTCGTCGAGGCGGAAAACGGCGTATCCCTCCCGCAGGACCTGCTCAAGAAGATGATCAACGAGTGCTCCTTTGCCGTGAGCACGAACGAGAGCCGCCCGGTCTACATGGGCACGCTCTTCGAAATTGAAAACAACGTCCTGACCATGGTCTCCGTCGACGGCTACCGTCTGGCGCTGCGGCGCGAAGCGGTCGAGGGCTACGGTGACGACTGCAGTTTCATCGTGCCCGGCACGGCGCTGAGCGATCTCGAGCGCCTGTGCGGCGACAGTGACGAGCGCGTTGTCCTGTCCGTCGGCAGCAAGCACATCTCCTTCACCGTCGGCAATACGGTCATTTTGTCCCGCCGGCTCGAGGGCGACTTCCTCAATTATAAGAAAGCAATTCCGGAGTCGTTCCGCGTCACGGTCAAGACCGCGCGCACGGACCTGCTCGAGGTTGTCGAGCGCGTGTCGCTCATCATCGACAGCAAGAACAACGCCCCCCTGCGCCTGACCTTCCGCAAGGACGCTATCGACTTCGTCTGCACGACGCCGCTCGGCAAGGCAGCCGACTCCTGCCCATGCGAGGGCGACGGAGGGGATCTGGAGATCGGTTTCAACGACCACTACCTGTCCGACGCGCTCAAGGCCGCGCCCGCGGATGAGATCAACGTCTGCCTCAACACCGGTTCGAGCCCGTGCATCCTTGTCCCGGCTGACGGCAGTGATAACTTTGTGTATATGGTCCTGCCGGTGCGCCTGCGCGCCGGGCAGTGATCCGGGTCTGAAAAGCAAGAAATATGGAAAACATTACAATTGAAACGGAATTTATCAAGCTCGACGCGCTGCTGAAGTTTGCCGCCCTCACAGCGACCGGCGGCGAGGCCAAGCAGGTCATTGCCAACGGCATGGTCGCCGTCAACGGTGAGACATGCACCATGCGCGGCAGGAAGATCCGCCCGGGCGATGAGGTGACCTTCGCCGGGCACACGCTGCACGTGCAGCGCGCGCAATGATCGTGCGCAAAATTGCGCTCAATGGCTGGCGCAACTATGAATTTGCCGCGGCGGAGTTTTCGCCCGGCACGAACGTCATCACCGGCGAAAACGCTCAGGGAAAGACAAATCTGCTTGAGGCGGTCTATCTGCTCACGGGTGGAAAAAGCTTTCGCACGCGCTTTGATAAAGAGCTCATCGGCTTTGGCTACACGGGCGCGGAGGTGCTCGCGGACGTGTTCGCCTTCGGGCGGGAGCAGACCGTGCGCATTGTGCTCCGGCAGGGGCAGCGCAAGCAGATCTGGCAAAACGGCGTGAAGAAAACCGCCGCCGAGCTTGCCGGAAATTTTGCCGCCGTACTCTTTTGTCCGGATGATCTGAATATCATCCGCGACGGGCCGGCCGCCCGCCGCCGCATGATGGATATGGCCATCAGCCAGCTGCGGCCGAAGTACGGCGCGCTGCTTGCTGAATACAGCCGGTTATATGACCAGAAGTCCGCCATCCTGCGTGACTGGCACGAAAAGCCGTCCCTGCTCGACACGCTCGACGATTTTTCCGACCAGATGTGCCGGGTCTCGGCCAGACTCATCCGCTACCGCGCGGCCTATGCCTCGCGGCTGAACATCGCGGCTGCGCCCATCCATGCCGACTTTTCCGGCGGGCGCGACAAATTGACCCTTGCCTACCGCACGGTCAGCACCGTAGAAGATGCGCTCGGCACGGAAAAAGAGATTTACTACGCCCTGTGCGACCATCAGGAGCAGCACCGCCGCGCCGAGCTCGACAGCGGCCAGTGCCTCACCGGTGCGCACAAGGATGATCTGCTCATTGACATCAACGGCCAGAGTGCACGCGCCTTCGCCTCACAGGGGCAGACGCGCACGGCGGCGCTGTCGCTCAAGCTCGCCGAGCGGGAGATCTTCCACGACGAGTTTGACGAATACCCCGTGCTCATGCTCGACGACGTGCTCTCGGAGCTCGACGCGCAGCGGCAGGCCTTCGTACTCAACCGCATCGGCGGCGGGCAGACGCTCATCACCTGCTGCGAGGACGCGCGCATCGCCGAACGCACCGGCGGCCGCGTGCTCACAGTCGAAAACGGGGTGATCCGCTGATGTATCTGCACCTCGGTAATCAGGTCATCGTGCTGCAAAAGAGCGTCATTGGCGTCTTTGATATGGACACCGCCACGTGGTCGCACCGCACGCGCGAGACATTGGAAAAACTCGAACAGGCCGGTCAGGTGGAAAACGCCGCCGGGACCGAGCTGCCGAAGTCGTTCGTGCTCTGCTCGCTCGGCAGCGGCCAGATCGGTTATCTCTCCCAGCTCAACACCGCAACATTATATAAACGCAGCAAGGACAGCGGACTGGAAAATCTCTGACCCGCGGCGCTGCACGGAAGGAAGCAAACCATGCCAGATATTACAGATAAGATCACACAGGAGTACGACGCCAGTCAGATCCAGGTCCTCGAGGGTCTGGAGGCTGTCCGCAAACGCCCGGGCATGTACATCGGCTCCACGTCGTCATCCGGCCTGCACCACCTGGTGTATGAGATCGTCGACAACTCCATCGACGAGGCGCTCGCGGGCTACTGCAGCCACATTGAGCTCACCATCGAGCCCGGCGACATCATCTGCGTCAGCGATAACGGCCGCGGCATCCCCGTGGACATCCAGCCGCAGACCGGCAAGTCCGCGCTCGAGGTCGTATTCACCGTGCTGCACGCGGGCGGCAAGTTCGGCGGCGGGGGCTATAAGGTCTCCGGCGGCCTGCACGGCGTCGGCGCCTCGGTCGTCAACGCGCTGTCCGAGTGGCTGGAAGTGAACGTGCATAAAAACGGGAAGATCTATCAGATGAAGTTTTCCCGCGGCGATATCACGCAGCCCATGACCGTCGTCGGCGAGACGGACCACACCGGCACGACTGTGCGCTTCAAGCCCGACCCCGTCATGTTCGAGGACACGGTCTACGACTATGAGACGCTGCACGTGCGCATGCGCGAGCAGGCGTTTTTAAACGCCGGCCTGCGCATCACCATCACCGATCAGCGCGGCGAGGAGCCCGTGAGCGAGTCGATGTGCTACGAGGGTGGCATCCGCGAATTTGTCGACTTCATCAACAAAAACAAGACCGCGCTGCACCCTGAAGCCATCTATATGTCCGGTGAGCGCAGCGACTCCATGTGCGAGATCGCGCTGCAGTATAACGACGGCTATAACGAAGTCATCGTCTCCTTCGCCAACAACATCCACACGCCGGAAGGCGGCATGCACGAGACCGGCTTCAAGGCCGCACTTACCCGCGCGCTCAATGCCTACGGCAAGAAGTCCGGCATCCTCAAGGAGGGCGACAGCATCTCCGGCGAGGACAGCCGCGAGGGCCTTACGGCGGTCATCTCCGTCAAGCTCACGAACCCCCAGTTCGAGGGCCAGACGAAGGCCAAGCTCGGCAACTCCGAGATGCGCACGCTCGTCGACTCCGTCGTGTTCGACCGCCTGTCGCAGTTTCTGGAGGAAAACCCCGCCGTCGGCCGCATGATCATCGAAAAAGCGCTCACGGCCTCGCGCGCCCGCGAAGCCGCGCGCCGCGCACGCGAAAATATCCGCCGCAAAAACGGGCTCGAAGGCTTCAACATGCCCGACAAGCTGCGCGACTGCAACGACCGCGACCCGTCGCTGACGGAGCTCTACATCGTCGAGGGCGACAGCGCCGGCGGCTCTGCCACGCAGGGGCGCGACTCGCGCTTCCAGGCCATTCTGCCGCTCTGGGGCAAGATGCTCAACGTCGAAAAGGCCCGCGCCGACAAGGTCTACGGCAACGACAAGCTCACGCCCGTCATCACGGCGCTCGGCGCCGGACTGGGCGAGGAGTTTGACATCAACAAGCTCCGCTACCACAAGGTCATCATCATGGCCGATGCCGATGTCGACGGCAGCCACATCCGCACACTGTTGCTGACATTCTTCTTCCGCTTCATGCGCCCGCTCATCGACGGCGGCTATGTCTACTCCGCCATCCCGCCGCTGTATAAGCTCAACCGCGGCAAGACCACGCGCGTGGCTTTCTCCGACGAGGAGCGCGACCGTATCTCGGCCGAGATGCGCGGCGACAATCCGAACGCGAAGATCGACATCAACCGCTTCAAGGGCCTCGGCGAGATGGACCCGCACGAGCTCTGGGAGACGACCATGAACCCCGAGACCCGCACGCTCAAGCAGATCACGCTCGAGGACGCCGTGCACGCCGACGAGGTATTCACCGTGCTCATGGGCGAGAAGGTCGAGCCGCGCAAGGCGTTCATTGAGCAAAACGCCAAGTACGCGGTCAATATTGACATTTAAGGAGGTGTGCAGCCATGGCCAAGGATTATAAACGGGAGGACATTCTCTATCCCGACCAGAAGATCATTCAAAGCGAGCTCGTCCATGAGATGCAGACCTCTTACATCGAGTATGCCATGTCCGTCATCGTCGGGCGTGCGCTGCCGGATGTGCGCGACGGTCTCAAGCCCGTGCACCGCCGCATCCTCTACGCCATGTATGAGGACAATCTGACCTCGGACAAGCCGTTCAAAAAATCCGCCACCTGTGTCGGTGACGTGCTCGGCCGGTACCATCCCCACGGCGATGCGTCCGTGTACGACGCGATGGTGCGTCTGGCGCAGGACTTTTCCATGCGCTACATGCTCGTCGACGGCCACGGCAACTTCGGCTCCGTGGACGGCGACCCCCCGGCCGCCTATCGATACACCGAGGCGCGCCTGTCGAAGATCGCCAACGAAATGCTGCGCGACATCGACAAGGACACCGTCGACTGGGATCCGAACTTTGACGAGACGCGCCGCGAGCCGCGCGTGCTCCCGTGCCGGTTCCCGAACCTGCTGGTCAACGGCAGCTCCGGCATCGCCGTCGGCATGGCAACGAACATCCCGCCGCACAACCTGACCGAGGTTATCAATGCCTGCGTCTGTGTGCTCGAAAACCCGGACGCCACGCTCTCGGACCTCATGCAGCACGTCACGGGCCCGGACTTCCCGACGCGGGGCATCATCGTCGGCCGCAGCGGCATCCGCGCGGCCTACGCCACCGGCCGCGGCCGTATCGTCGTGCGCGCCCGCACCGAGACCGAGACCTGGGGCCACGACCGCATCCGCATCATCGTGACGGAGCTGCCCTATCAGGTCAACAAGCGCCAACTCATCCAGAACATTTCCGAGCAGGTGCGTGATAAGAAGCTCGACGGCATCTCCGGCCTGCGCGACGAGTCCGACCGCAACGGCATGCGCATCGTCATCGAGCTCAAAAAGGACGCCAACACCCAGGTCGTGCTCAACCGGCTCTTTGCCCAGACGCAGATGCAGACCACGTTCGCCGTGAACATGCTCGCGCTGGTCGATAACCAGTCGCAGCCGAAGATCCTGTCCCTGCGGCACATTCTCGACGAGTACCTCACCTTCCAGGAAGAAATCATCGTGCGCCGCACGAAGTTTGACCTCAAGAAAGCGCTTGAGCGCGCCCATCTGCTCGAGGGTCTGCTCATTGCCGAGGAGAATATCGACGAGGTCATCCGCATCATCCGCGAGAGCTATGACGACGCGAAGGAAAACCTCATGCAGCGCTTCAGCCTGTCCGACGTGCAGGCGCAGGCCATTCTCGATATGCGCCTCAAGGCCCTGCAGGGGCTCGAGCGCGAGAAGCTGCAAAACGAGTATGACGAGCTCGAAAAGCGCATTGCTTACTTCCGCGAGCTGCTGGCCGATCCCGAAAAGGTCAAGGCCGTGCTGCGCGACGAGCTGATTGCCATCCGCGACAAATACGGCGACGAGCGCAAAACGGAAATTCAGGACATCGAAGACGACATTGATATCGAGGACCTCATCGAGGAGGAGCAGTGCGTGTTCACGCTCTCGCACGGCGGCAACATCAAGCGCGTGCCCGTCGACGAGTATACCGCGCAAAAGCGCGGCGGCAAGGGCGTGCGCGCGGCGACGCTGCGCGACGAGGACTATGTGGACACCGTGTTCACCGCCTCAACGCATGATTACATTCTCTTCTTCACCAACCGCGGCCGCTGCTACCGCAAGAAGGGCTACCTCATCCCCGAGGCCGGGCGCACCGCGCGCGGCGTGAACATCGTCAACTTCATTCAGGTGGAGAAAGACGAAAAGGTCAACGCCATGCTGCACGTGCGCGAGATGGATGACGATTCGTTCCTCGTCTTTGCCACGCGCAATGGCACCGTCAAGCGCATGCCGCTCTCGGCCCTGCGCAATATCCGCACGAGCGGCATCCGCGCGCTCACGCTCGACGAGGGCGACGAGCTCATCAACGTCATGCGCACCGACGGCAGCCGGAACATCCTCATGGCGACCCACAATGGGCAGGCCATCTGTTTTGCCGAGACGGACGTGCGCCCCATGGGCCGCGAGGCCGTCGGCGTGCGCGGTATCCGCCTCAAGGACGGCGACTGGGTCGTCGGCGCCGAGATCGCGCAGCCGGACGCAGGCGTGCTGTCCATCACCGAAAACGGCTACGGCAAGCGCACCCCGGCCGCCGATTACATCCGCGGCGGCGAGGAACCGCAGCACCGCGGCGGTTCCGGCATGAAAAACTACAACATCACCGATAAGACCGGCCCGGTCGCGGCCGTCAAGGTCGTATACGATACCGACGACGTGCTCGTCGTCTCGGACGACGGCGTCATCATCCGCATGGAGGCTGCCGGCATCTCCGAGCTTGGCCGCGCGACGCAGGGTGTGCGCATCATGCGCCTGTCCGAGGGCGCGCGCGTCATCTCCGTCGCGCTCACCGACCGCGCCGAGAGCGAGGATGCGCCCGCCGGGGAGACCGAAACATGAAGCAGGTCACCATCTATACTGACGGGGCCTGCTCCGGCAACCCCGGCCCCGGCGGCTGGGGTGCCATCCTGAGATACGGCGCGCATGAAAAGGAGCTCTCCGGCGGCGAGCCATCCACGACGAACAACCGCATGGAGCTGCTCGGCGCGATCACGGCGCTGCAGAGCCTGCGCGAGCCGTGTCAGGTGTCGCTGTATACGGACAGTCAGTATCTTGCCAACGCCGTCAATCTCGGCTGGCTGCGCGGCTGGAAACAGAAGGGCTGGCGCCGCAAGGACGGCGAGCTGAAAAACGCCGACCTCTGGCAGACGCTCGACGGGCTGCTCCAGACGCACAAGGTGCAGTTTTTCTGGGTCAAGGGCCACGCCGATAACGTGTACAACAACCGCTGCGACGCGCTGGCCGTCGCGGAAAGGGAGAAGTTTGCATGACAGAGCCGAACGAACCGAAGATCGTCCATTTCCAGCCGCGGGCACAGGCTCCGGCACAGGACACGGCCGGCAACTGGGAGCCGGATGAGCAGCTGTTTGGCCTCGAGGAGCTGCTGCAGCAGCTGCCGCCGATCCGTAAGCTGCATCTGGAAAAGGGAAAGCTCACGGATCTCGTGCGCCTGTATCCGGACATGAAGCGCACGTTTGACGCGCCCGAGCTGCTGTCCGAGGCTGTCATCGCCAGCGCCATGGTGCGCCGGCGCATGGAGCTGCTGCTGTTTCGCTCGGACGACAAGCGCGAGGCGGGCTACGCGCTCGTGACGGTCTGCTCGCCGTACGGCTACGTGCTCGTGCACGCGCTCACGATCTATCCGTTCCTGCGCGGGCAGCTGCTTGGCCGCGTGGCCATAGAGCTCATCGCGCGCTGCTACGCCGGTAAGAAGGGCATCCTCTACTGCCTGAGCCGCACGTGCGTGGCGCTGACGGAGCGCAAGCGGCTGCTCGCGAAAAACGGCTACCGCGACACGGGCTTCCGCTTCCGCTGGGACGGGCAGCCGGCGGCGCTGTATCTGCGCCCGTGCCAGAGCACAGAGGACATCACGCCCGTGGCGCAGCTGCTGCTGCGGGACCTGTACGGCGATCTGCTGCCGCCGGTCAACGCGCGGCGCATGATCCAGCCGGAGGCGTAAACAGGAGGACGATATGGGACAAAGTGTAGATCTCCGCGTGCTTACGGCGGAGGAATTCGGGCCGTTCCGGCAGCGCAACATCGCGCGCTATGCGCAGGAGCTGCTCTTCGCCCGCGCCACGGATACGGAGGAGCACGCGCTCACCGAGGCGCAGGGCGCGCTTGACGAGATGCTGCCGCAGGGCGCGGATACGCCGCGCAACTATCTGCTCGCGGCGCAGTCCGGCGGCGAGACCGTCGGTGAGCTCTGGTGTGACACGACCGAGCCGGAGACGGTGTTCATCAATGACTTTTTCGTCTATCCGGCCTGCCGCGGCCATGGCTGGGGCAATGCGATGCTCCGCGCCGTGGAGGAGCTGGCGGCCGCGCAGTCGTTTGAGCAGGTCGTCACGCATGTATATCATACCAACCGCATCGCGCTGGCCATGTTTGAGTCGGCCGGCTTCACGCAGATCGGCCCACCGAAGGGCGGCAATATCTTCCTGCGCAAGCGGTATATGCGCTCGCCGTTTCTGGCATAATGGAAAAGGACCCCCCACTGCGCTGCTCAGGCAGCACGGAGGGGGGTTCCTTTTTAAGGTATAGCAGTATTTTTATGCAAAGCATAAAAATACTGCCTCCGGCTGAGATGGGACCGGAGGCAGACCCGCTGCTGCGGGAAGGGGGGAAACGCGGCGCACAGGGTGGAGAAGGATGGAAGGAAGTTGCCTGGATGGGGGGCAATGGGATCTTGCGCCGCAGGGAAGAAAGCAGTTTGGTCAGGATGCGTAGATCCTGCCGACGATCCGGGTCGTGAGCCCGATCGGCAAAATGCGCATGAGAAACACGAACAGGGCATATTTATGGCCCATCGTGCAGATGAGTTTCGCGCGCTTTTGCGTGGAGCACCGGGCTACGAACTGCCCGGCAAATTCGGCGGTCATGCCGGTCTGCTCGTCGTGCTCCATCACGGCGACGGAGCGCGCGATGCGGCCGTGATAGACATCGTCGCCGTCGCAGCTCTTGCGCCGCGCGGAGGTGAAGCCGGTGGCAATGTCGCCCGGCATGATGACGCAGACCTCGATGCCGAAGGGGCGTACCTCGCTCGCGAGCGCGAGCGAATACGTGCGAACGGCGGCCTTGGAGGCCGAATAGTACGCCTGAAACGGAATGGCGATCGGCGCGGCAACGGAGCTCATGTTCACGATGCGGCCGCCGCCCTGCTGCCGCATGACGGGCAGAACGGCGCGGTTCATGTTCACCATGCCGAAAAAGTTCACATCGAACTGCCGCCGGGCCTCCTGCGTCGGCGTGAACTCGATCGCGCCCGAGATGCCGAAGCCCGCGTTGTTGATGAGAATGTCGATGCGCCCCTCGCGGCGCAGAATCTCCGCCACGGCGGCGTCCACCTGCGCCTCGTCCGTTACGTCCGCCTGCAGGTGCGCCACGCCCGGCTCCGCGTTTTCGGCGCGGCGGCTGAGCTCGTATACTTTCAGACCGCGGTCGCGCAGGGCGCGCGCGGCGTTCAGGCCGATGCCCGAGCTGCCGCCGGTGATGACCGCTACGCGCGCTTCGGTGGTGGATGCCATGGAGATCGCCTTCATTTTCTTTGATTTTTTTAAGTATTTTCTAAAATACTAGCAGACCGTATGGAAAAATGCAAGGGACAAGTTGTGAACTTTTCCTGACCTCGGTCACAGTCCGTTCTTGTGGCCATTGACGCACGGCCGGATTTTGGGTATACTGTGTACAGAAAAATATAGACAAATCAGGCGGCGCGGGCCCATCCGGCGCTGTGGGAGAAAGTATGCATCTGAGTAAACAAATTGAATCCATGTATGACGATGCGGTGCGCATCCGCCAGGATCTGCACCGCATTCCCGAGATCGGCTTTCAGCTGCGCGACACGCAGGCTTATGTCCTGCGCGAGCTCCGGCAGTGCAGTCCTGACCGCATCGAGACGCCGGCCGTCTGCGGTGTGAAGGCCGTGTTTTTCGCCAGGGATGCCGAGACGACCATCGCCTTTCGCGCCGATATGGACGGCATCCACAATGACGAGGCCAATAACGTGCCCTACTGCTCGCAGCGCCCTGGCAACATGCACGGCTGCGGCCACGACGGGCATATGACGATTCTTTTGCTCTTTGCGCGCTGGATCGCCAAAAACCGCGCCCATATTCATTGTAATATTGTCCTGCTGTTTCAGCCCGGCGAAGAGGGCTGGGCTGGTGCACGGCGCATGATCGATGACGGCGCGCTCGAAAACCCGAAGGTCGACCGCATCTATGGCCTGCACCTGTGGCCGACCGTGCCGAAGGGCAAGATCGGCGTGCGCTGGGACTATCTCATGGCGCAGACGAGCGACTTTGACATCACCGTCCACGGCAAGAGCGCGCACGCGTCCACGCCGCAGATGGGCATCGATGCCATCGTTGTCGCGGCGGAGCTGGTCACGATGGTGCAGACCGTCATCACGCGCGATGTGGACCCGCATCAGGACGCGCTGCTCACGCTCGGCAAGATCCAGGGCGGCACGTCGCACAACGTCATCGCTGAAGAGGTTACGATCAGCGGCACGCTGCGCGTGTTCAGCAACGAGCTCTACCGCACCCTCAGCCACAAGATCGCCGCGCTCATGCAGGGCCTCGAGACGGCCACCGGCGCGCAGATCGACATGGACCGCAAGGTCCGTTACCCCAGCGTGCGCAACCCGCGCGAGCTGGTGGAGCAGTTTTACACCGTGCTCGATTCCATGGACGACACGGTCCTGGTGGAGCCCGTCATGGCGGCGGAGGATTTTGCCGAATACCAGCAGGAGATCCCGGGCCTGTTTTTCTTCCTCGGCGTGCAGGAGCCGACCGGTACCGCCCCGCTGCACAGCAGTCATTTCAATTTCGACGAGCGCGTTTTGCTGACCGGCGTCGAAACGTTCAAACGGATACTGGAGTGTGAGTCAAAATGTACGAAGAAAAAATAATCCCCACGAAAAAGTCCATGCCGCAGGCCGTGGACGGCACGCTGCGCAAGTTCGCCCTGCGCGTGCCGGAGGTCGTCTATCAGTGCAGCGGCATCATGGTCTTTGGCAAGCGCATCAAGTCGCTCGTGTTCTCGACCGACCTGTCCATCATCAAAAACGTGAACGCCGACGCCATCATCGCGGTCTACCCGTTCACGCCGCAGCCGATCATCACGCAGGCGCTGCTGCTCGCGGCCGATATTCCGGTGTTTGCCGGTGTCGGCGGCGGTCTCACGCAGGGGCAGCGCGTGGTCAATCTCGCCATGTTTGCCGAGATGCAGGGTGCGACCGGCGTCGTGCTCAATGCGCCGACGGCCAGCGCCGTCGTCTCGCACGTGGCCGAGACGATCGACATCCCCATCGTGCTCACGGTCGCGCGCGCGGACACGGACTTTGACGAACGCATCAAAGCCGGTGCCGACATCTTCAACGTTTCCGCCGCGGCGGAGACGCCCGCCGTCGTGCGCCGCATCCGCGAGCAGCACCCCGACGTGCCCATCATCGCGACCGGAGGCCCGACGGATGAGAGCATCCTCGAGACCATTCAGGCCGGCGCCAACGCCATCACGTGGACGCCGCCGTCCAACGGCGAGATCTTCCGCGACATCATGGCTGCCTACCGCGAGAACAAACCGCACCCCTGACGCGGTGCATAGAAAAACCGACCCGAACAAGCGTTCGGGTCGGTTTTTTTTGCGCTCATCGCAGCAGCTGTCCGTCCTCGGGGAAAAACTGCAGCGCGTGCTGTACGGTGTAAAACGCACCGGTATTCCCGAAGGCGGACGTCATCCGCTTTTCCATCGCCGTTACGACGGGGTACTGCAGCCAGCTCTGCTGGTGGGTGTAGTTGATCCAGCTGTTGAGCAGACAGCCGCTTTGCACCGCCGCGGCGGTGTAGGCGACATAGCCGCGCGCGCTCTCTGCGTGCCGCGGCATGGAAAAGGCCGCGAACAGGTCGCTGTTCGTCCGCTGCCCGAAGAACACGGAGTCGGCGGTGTAGGTCTGGCGTCCGAGCGTGTGGTAGGACGCGGTGAACGTCTGCCCGCCGCGGTCATACAGCACGCGGCCGGTCATGTCTCCGGCGAAGCGCCATCCATCCTGCATGTTTTCATCGGCAGGCCAGATCTGGAGCACCTCCGTGCCGCAGAAGCCGGGGTCGGTCGTCCACAGGAAGTGGTGGTACACCCGCCACGTCTCCCGTTCGCCGGGGAGCTGCACGGCCACACCGGTCAGGCGCAGCTCCTTGACATCGTAGACCGTGTCCTGCACGTAATAGCGCTCGTTTTTCTCGTTGTATGCTTCCCACAGCACGTTTCTGCCGTCGTTGACGGGATAGTCCTCCGTTACGGTCACGACGCGCAGCGCGCCGTCGCAGGCGGCGATGTCCTCCGGCGTGAGGTCGTTGAGTACCTCCTCCGGGAAGCCGAGATCCAGCAGCTGCTGCCGGATCGCCGCCGTCTGCGTCTGCGCGGATGTGTCCGCGGGCTGCCAGTCCATCCGATAGCTGCCGCCGAAGAGATACCCGAGCGTGCAGCCGATGCCCAGCACCGCAGCAATCACGAGCACGAGGCACCGGTCCGTCACCCGCACCGGCCCCGGCGCGATGGCGTATCCGGCCTCGTCCAGCGCGCCGGACAGCCGGTAAAGGCTGCGGAGGATGCACCCGTAGCCCACGAGCATGGCGATCGGCACGATCCAGCCCGTGTAGTGGACGGCGGCGAGGACGCACACGAGCGCGTACCACACGATCAGCGCGAGCGCGCCGCCGGTCTGCGCGGGCAGGCCCGCCTTTTTCTGCACCGCCAGCAGCCCTCGCCAGAAGCAGAAGTACAGGGCGAGGAGCAGCACCGCGTTCACAGCGGTGAGCGCGGTCGTGACGGCGGGCGTGAACACGGCGCTTTGCAAAATCGTTGTATTCAGGACCAGCGTCGCAAAGAAGTACGCCGCGCGGATCACAGTGACGGCAAAGCAGCCGCCGAGCCAGCGGTTTTCCCGCCGCAGCGTGCGAAAGCCCAACAGCAGCAGCACCGTCCCGATGGCGGGGAGGATGTAGTTCAGGCACAGGAAGTTCAGGGTGATCGCGCACAGCGCCATGCCGAAGAGGATGCGGTTCATGGCGCGCCGCCACGGCGTCACCTCGGCCACGATCTCCTCCGGCGGCGTGTCGGGGACGCTCCGGGCCAGCATGGCCTCAAAGTCCGCGTCCGTCATGGTCTCCCACGGGCGGTCACACATGGCCCTCACCTCCCAACATCCTGCGCAGCTGCTTTTTCAGGCGATAGAGCCTGCCTTCGACGGCCCGGGCGGTCATGCCCAGCTCGGCCGCGATCTGCGCGGTGGACTGTAAGTAATAGTACTTTCGGTAAAACAGCGCCCGGTCATTCTGCCCGAGCCGTGCGAGCGCATCGTGCAGCGCGGCGCTGCGCTCGGCCTGTAAAATTGTTTCCTCGGGGGAGGCGCCCGGCGCCGGTGTGCCCTCCGGGATGGATTGTACGCTGCTGTGGTGCTGCGCGCTGCGCTGAAAGTTTCGCGCCGTGTTTCGGGTGATCGCCGTCAGCCACGCATTCCAGCTCCCGCGCGCGGGGTCAAACTGCGCGATCTTGTTCCACACGCGCAGCGACGCCTCCGACAGGCACTCCTCCCGGTCCTGCGGGTCCGGCAGGATCGGCGCAATGATGTAGCGCATCAGCGGCCCGTAGTGCTGCAGCAGGGCCTCCATGCCGCGCTCGTCTTTTTGCAGCAGCTGCGCGATCATCTCCTGCTCCTGCACGTCCTCGCCTCCTCCCGGCTCTGTCTCTACTTCATTATACACGCCCCGACCAAAAAACCCACGCATATTTTTCCGCCTCCGCGCGGGGATAGAAAAACGGTGCCCGGCGGGGATGCCGGGCACCGTCTGTTTTTTTACCTGCGTCTCACACGGGCTTGTTTGAGGTCTTGAGCACGACATCGTGCGCGCCGCCCTCGACGATGCTCACCGAGGACACGAGTGTCAGCCGCGCCTTTTCCTGCAGCTCGCGGATGGTCAGTGCGCCGCAGTTGCACATGGTCGAGCGGACCTTCGCCAGCGTCTGCTGCACGTTATCCGAGAGCTTACCGGCGTAGGGCACGTAGGAATCCACGCCCTCCTCGAAGGACAACTTCTTGCTACCGCCGAGATCGTAGCGCTGCCAGTTGCGCGCGCGGTTGGAGCCCTCGCCCCAGTACTCTTTCATGAGCGTGCCGTTGACGTTGACCTTGTCCGACGGGCTCTCGTCGAAGCGGGCGAAGTAGCGGCCGAGCATCACGAAGTCCGCGCCCATGGCCAGCGCGAGCGTGATGTGGTGGTCGTGTACAATGCCGCCGTCGGAGCAGACGGGCACGTAGATGCCGGTCTCGCGGAAGTACTCGTCGCGTGCGCGGCAGACCTCGATGACGGCGGTCGCCTGGCCGCGGCCGATACCCTTGGTCTCGCGCGTGATGCAGATGGAGCCGCCGCCGATGCCGACCTTCACGAAGTCCGCGCCGCAGTCGGCCAGGAAGCGGAAGCCGTCCGCGTCCACGACGTTGCCGGCACCGACCTTGACGCTCTCGCCGTAGCGCTCGCGGATCCACGCGATGGTGCGCTTCTGCCACTCGGAGTAGCCCTCGGACGAGTCGATGACGAGCACATCCACACCGGCGTCGACCAGCGCGGGCACACGCTCGGCGTAGTCGCGGGTGTTGATGCCCGCGCCGACGAGGTAGCGCTTCTGGCTGTCGAGCAGTTCGTTCGGCTTCTGCTTGTGGAGGTCATAGTCCTTGCGGAACACGAACGCGCACAGGCGGCCCTCGTCATTGACGATGGGCAGGGAGTTGAGCTTGTGCTCCCAGATGATGTTGTTGGCTTCCTTCAGGGACGTGCCGTCGGGCGCGGTGATCATCTTCTCGCGCGGCGTCATGAATGCGCGCACCGGTGTCTGGGGATCCATGCGGCTCACGCGGTAGTCGCGGCTCGTGACGATGCCGACCAGCCGGCCGCCGGCCGTGCCGTCTTCCGTGACGGCGACGGTGGAGTGGCCGGTCTTCTCGCGCAGGGCCAGAATATCCGCCAGCGTTGCGTCGGGGCTGATGTTCGAATCGCTCTGGACAAAGCCCGCCTTGTAGCTCTTGACGCGGGCGACCATCGCGGCCTCGTCCTCGATCGACTGCGAGCCGTACAGGAACGACACGCCGCCCTCCTGCGCCAGCGCGACAGCCAGCCGGTCGCCGGACACGGACTGCATCACGGCCGAGACCATCGGCACGTTCAGCGACAGGGCCGGTTCCTCGCCCGCGCGAAAGCGCGTCAGCGGCGTGCGCAGAGAAACGTTGTCCGGAATGCACTCGCTCGAGGAGTAGCCGGGCACCAGCAGATACTCATTAAACGTGTGCGACTGGCCAGAAAAGAAGTAAGCCATGGGAAAGACCTCCTTATAACAATATACGGTGTAAGAAAACGGCGCCGTGCGCCGCCGGAAAAATGATTTTTGCTATTGTACCGCGAACGGGCGCGCTTGTCCACCCCGAAGTATGGAAAAAATCACGCATACGCTTGCGCCTTTTTTATAAAATATATAAAAAACTGCGCACCGCCGCCGGGCGGTGCGCAGACAGATCACAGTTTGCGGATCTTGTCCTTCTCCTCGATGAGGGGCAGGTATTCCATGTACGGCGTGTCGTTGGCGCAGGTGAACTTTGCCTCGGAGCTGAACGCCTCGACCTCCTTGTGCGCCTGCTCGATCGGACGCATCGTGCCCGCGCCGGCGATGCAGCCGCCCGGGCAGGCCATGCCCTCGAGCAGGTAGCCGTCGTACTTGCCGGCCTTGGCCATCATCAGCAGCTTGCGGCAGTCGGCCAGGCCGGTCGCCGCGGCGACCTTGACCTCCCGCTCGGGCTCCATGTCGTGGATGGCGTTGACGACCGCCTGCGCCACGCCGCCGGAGTAGGCAAAGCGGCGCGCATCGCGGCTGGAGTTGGCCGACAGTTCCTCCTCGTCCTCGGGCAGGAAGGCCTTGTCCATGCCCTTGGCCGCGAAGATGCCGAGCGCCTCCTCGAACGTGAGCACGAAGTCCACGTCGCTGCGCACGCTCTGGCGCCGCGCCTCGAGCTTTTTCGAGTCGCACGGTCCGATGAACACGACTTTGCAGTCCGGGTGGTCGCGCTTGATCATGCGCGCGGTGAGCACCATGGGCGTGAAGGCGACCGAGATGTTCTTTTCAAACTGCGGGAAGAGCTTTTTGACCATGTCGCTCCACGACGGGCAGCAGGACGTGACCATGAACTTGTGCTTGTCGGGCACTTCCTCAAGAAAGTCTGCCGCCTCCTCGATCACACACAGGTCTGCACCGATGGCGACCTCATACACGTCGGCAAAGCCGAGGCGCTGGAACGCCTTGCGCATCCGTTCCGGCACGCCCTCGGGGCCGAACTGCCCCACAAACGCCGGCGCGAGCGCAACGTACACGGGGGTGTTGCTCTTGACGGCCTGAATGGTCTGGAAGATCTGGCTCTTGTCCGAGATCGCACCGAACGGGCAGCTGACCATGCACTGGCCGCAGGAGGTGCACTTGGAGTAGTCGATGTCGGCGCGGCCGAGCCCGTCGGAATGGATGCAGTCCATGCCGCAGGCCTTGCGGCACGGGCGCTCGAGACGCACGATGGCGTTGAACTTGCACTCCTTCAGGCAGCGCCCGCAGCGGATGCACTTATCCGGGTCGATGTGGGCCTGACCGTTCTGCCGCGTGATGGCCTGCCGCGGGCAGACCGCCATACACGGATGCTCCAGACAGCCCTGGCATACGTTCGTAATCTTCACAACGTTGTCCGGGCAGCGGTTGCACGCGAACTTGATGACGTTGATGAGCGGCTTTTCGTAATAGATATCCGGGTCAAGCGCCTTTTCCACGCCGTCCGAGAGCAGCGAAAACTCCGAAAACTTGCGCAGCGGCAGCCCCATGGCCAGCCGCAGCCGCTCGCCGACGACGGCGCGTTCGAGAAACAGACTGTCCCGGTAGGAGCCGATCTCACCGGGGATGATCTTGAACGGCAGCTCTTCGAGCCGCTTTGCGTAGTCGCCGCCCTCATAAGCCATTCGGGCGATCTCTGTGAATACTTCGTGACGGATACGGACTTTTCCGGTTTCAATGCCGCGCATATTGCACTCCTTTTGTTTGAAAAACTTGTTCTGATTCGTGAATTTTGCAACAAGCACTTGACGAGAGCTTGCATGAAACATTATACTGATACGTGATAAATTTCGCAATTCTTTTTTATGTAATTTTGCCGAAACGTTGGGCATCGGCGGAAAACTGTTGAAAAATCAAAGAAAACGGCGCATGTGTTCCGAAGTGCCGGCTTGTGTTGGAGGCCGGTCTGTGACTTGGACACAGAAAGATCTGCCTGTCTGTGGTAGGATGGATGCAATGAAAGCCACAGCTTCCGCAAATTTTTTCAGCCGTCAGGAGGGAACGCACTATGGAAGAAAACAAAACGAAAGCCAAGATCATTGCCGTTGCCGGTAAGGGCGGCGTCGGCAAGACCTCTCTGTGCTCGGCGATCGTGCGCGAGCTTGTGGAGGCCTTCCCCGGCAAGCGCATCCTCGCCATCGACGCAGACCCGGCTGTGGGCCTGTCCACGGCGCTGGGCGTGCACGTCGAGCACACCATCGACGACATCCGCAATGAAGTGATCGAGACCTCGGAGCGCGGCGAGTACCGCCAGGCCATCGAGGTGCTCAACGAGGCGCGCTTCCGCATCTTCGACACCATGGTCGAGTGTGACGGCTTTGCCTTTCTTGCCATCGGCCGTCCGGAGGCCGCCGGATGCTACTGCTCGGTCAACTCCTACCTTAAGGAGGTCATCAGCATGCTCGCCAACGACTTTGACTATGTGGTCATCGACGGCGAGGCCGGCATCGAGCAGATCAGCCGCCGCGTCATGGAGCAGGTCTCGCACCTGGTCCTCGTCACCGACCAGAGCGCCAAGGGCGTGAACGTCTGCCGTGAGATCAAGGAGGCCGCCGACGACCTCATCACCTACGAGCGCATCGGCATGATCGTCAACCGCGTCGTTGACCCGAGCATGAACGATCTCGTCAGGCTCGACGGTGTGGAGGTGCTCGCCTACATCCCCACCGATCCGATCCACGCCGCCAACGACATCCACGGTAAGAGCGTGTTCGAGCTGCCGGAGGACTCCAACATCATGGTCGGTGTCCATCAGGCGCTGCACAACCTGGGCATTTTTTGAGGAGGGAACGACATGAAGGATATGGAACTGTACGACAGCTTTATTCGCGAAACGACCGATCTGCTCGGCGCGCCGACGCAGAAGTGGGCCTACAAAGAGCGCGATGCATGGAAGGACAACGGCGAGAGCGAGCTGGTGCTGCTGCGCGACGCTGCGTATGAGCTCGGCGGCGGTGCGAACGACGCCGTGAACTTCACCTGCGTCACGTCCGACAGCAGTCTTGTCCCGGCGGACGAGGTGCTGCTCTATGGCCCGGATATGAAGGAGATCAAGGGCGACGTGCCGTTTGCCCGCCTCGTGATCCTCGGCGTCAAGGACATCGACGTCGAGAACAAGGACGCGACCTATGCCGCCATCCGCAACATCGAGTTTGTGAAGTATCACGTCTTCCCGGACGGGTACATGATGCGCGTTTCGCCCGAAAGCAGCCGCGAGCAGATCCGCGTGAGCAAGAAGGCCATCAAGAAGGGCATCTCGTTCTACAAGGTCGGCTGCGACTTTATCAAGCAGTATAAGAAAAACCCGAACATCACGAATGTGCGCGTGATCTTCATCACGAAGAATGTCGACTTCAAGACCCTGCACGACACGGCCAAGAAGATCGACGACGTGACCAAGACCATGAACACCATCCTCGAGGGCATGCCCGAGGATCTCGACTGCGCGAGCTGCAGCTTCAAGCCCGTGTGCGACGAGGTCGAGGGCCTCAAGGAGCTCCACTTCGGCAAGGCCGGCAAGAAGATGCCGAAGGCATAATTTCCGCAGTACATACACGCACGGCCCCGCAGGTTTCTTGCGGGGTCGTGTTTTTACGACTTGTGATTTGATTTGGAGAGGAGGTGCGCCATGCCGAATTTCCGCATGATGCTCAGCTACGACGGCACGCGCTACAACGGCTGGCAGCGGCAGGGCAACACGCCGGACACCATTCAGGGGCGGCTCGAAGCCGTGCTCAGCGACCTGCTGGCGCAGCCGGTCGAGGTCGCGGGCTCCGGCCGCACGGACGCGGGTGTGCACGCCCGGATGCAGACGGCGTCGTTCCGCGCGAAGACCGATCTGCCCGCGCCGGAGCTGCTGCGCCGGCTGCGCGCGCGCCTGCCGGGGGACATCGGCGTGCTCACGCTCGAGGAAACCGCGCCCCGCTTTCACGCGCGCCTGTCCTGCTGCGGCAAGACGTATGTCTACCGTGTCTGGAACAGCGAGACGCCGAACGTGTTCGAGCGCCGCTATGTCTATGCCCTGCCGCAGCCGCTCGACACGGCGGCCATGCAGCGCGCGGCGGCGCTGCTGTGCGGCCGGCATGACTACACGTCGTTTTGCGCCAACCGGCGCATGAAAAAATCCGCCGTGCGCACGGTCGATGCCATCACCGTCGAGCGGCTGGGTGACGAAGTGCGCCTGACGTTCTCGGGCGACGGATTCTTGTACCACATGGTGCGCATCCTCACCGGCACACTGCTGGAGGTCGGGCTCGGGCAGCGGGACGCGGACACGATGCCGGCTATCCTTGCCGCGCGCGACCGCAGCGCCGCCGGCCCCACGGCGCCCGCCCGCGGGCTGGTCCTGTGGGAGACGCGCTATGCGCACACACACCCCGAAGTCGGAGAGGAGAAACGCGAATGAAAGAAAAATGCCTGATCTGCGGCGCACCGCTGGAATATCTGGAGACGGATGTGCAGATGCAGTGCGAGATCTGCCGCAAAAAGGAGCTCGCCAAGACGCGCTGTGTAAACGGGCACTACGTGTGCAGCGACTGCCATATGCAGGGGCTTGACAGCATCGTGGAGCTGTGCCTGCGGGAGACCGCGTGCGATCCGGTCGCCATTGTCGAGCGGATGATGGCGCTGCCGAGCTGCCATATGCACGGGCCGGAGCACCATGTGATGGTCGGCTCGGCGCTGCTGACGGCGTATCACAACGCCGGCGGCGACATTGACCTTTCCGACGCGCTCATGGAGATGCTGCGCCGCGGCAAAAGCGTTCCCGGCGGCGCGTGCGGCTACTGGGGCGCGTGCGGCGCGGGGATCAGCACGGGGATGTTCGTCTCGATCATCTCCGGGTCAACGCCGCTGACCGACGAGCCGTTTGCGCTGTCGCACAAAATGACGGCGGCCGCGCTCGGGCAGATCGGTGAGATCGGCGGCCCGCGCTGCTGCAAGCGGGACTCGTTTCTGTCCATTCTCACGGCGATCGATTTTGTGAAGGAGCATTTCGGCATCGCACTGCAAAAGCCGGAGGTCGTGTGCCGTTACGCTGCGCAGAACAATCAGTGCATCGGAAAGCGCTGCCCCTTCAGCGCGGCAAACCACTGAGCGCCTGCCGGCGCACAGAATCGGGATTTGAGGGAGTATTTATGAACAGAAAAAGATGGCCAATTCTATGTGCAATCGCAATATTCGCAGTTGCCATTCTCGTTTATGCGAATTTTCAAAAGAAACATACTTTTGCACTTGTAAACGATGAGGGCATGATTAAATCCGAACAGATACAGCCGATATTTGGAACCGTAAAAGTAAGTGGAGATTGTGATACGGATGTGGTCTTTACGGATATGGAAACGGGTGAAAAATATGTGGTAGGGTATATTACATCTGGTGTATCAGAAAAAATCAAACTGGAAAAAGGCAAATGGTACACGGTAGCCGGCGGAGGAAATCTTGTAATAAGCCCAGTGAATGTTCGCGTGGAATAAAAAACGACAACTTCCAGTTTGCCGAACCGTGCAACGCCCCCGGCGAATCGGACTATGAAATGCTGTGGCGGCGGGAGTAGAGACTCTGGCTTGCCGACCCGCCGGGAGCGCGCAAAATCGGAATTTGAGAAGGTAAGCGAATGGGATACCACGATACAAGATACCATGGAGGAATATGATGATGTCGAAAGATGAGTATTTGATAACCGATGCGCCCCTCAAAGCGTTGACGGTTTTTGCAATGCCAATGATTCTAGGGAGCTTTTTTCAGCAAATATATAACATGGCCGACTCCATTATTGTCGGTCAGTTTGTTGGTTCTTCTGCACTTGCAGCTGTCGGTGCCTGTGCAGCATTGACCAATGTGTTCATTTGTGTGGCACTGGGAGCCGGTGTCGGAGCCGGTGTGCTTGTGAGCCGTTATTTCGGAGCCAGGGAGTATGGCAAAATGAAAACAATCGTGTCAACCTCCTTGATCAGCTTTTTGATTCTGAGCATTGTCCTTGGCATTTTTGGCTTATGCTTTTCCCGCCCGATGATGCGGGGCTTGCAAACTCCTCCCGACATTCTGGATGAGGCAGTGCTGTATCTGCGGGTCTATTTTGCAGGCTTTCCGTTTCTGTTTATGTATAACATTCTCTCCACCATGTTCACCTCCATCGGCGAATCAAGAATTCCCTTGAATCTCCTGATTTTTTCTTCTGTCCTGAATATTTTTATGGACCTTTGGATGGTTGCCGGGCTTGGTCTGGGCGTGTTCGGTGCCGCTCTTGCAACCTTGATTGCCCAAGGCATTTCCGCCGTATTTTCCCTTTTGGTTTTTCTTCATCGGATGCGGCGATACGAGAGCCCGTTTCAACGATTTGACTGGCGGGAGCTGCAATCCATGCTGCAAATTGCCGTGCCCTCGATTCTTCAGCAATCTACGGTGTCCATCGGTATGCTGATCGTGCAGGCAGTTGTAAATCCCTTCGGCACACAGGCGCTGGCAGGCTATTCGGCGACAATGCGAGTAGAGAATGTGTTCTCTTTGATTTTTGTCTCCATCGGCAATGCAGTTTCGCCGTATGTTTCCCAGAATCTTGGCGCAAATAAAACTCAGCGTATCAAAAAAGGCTACCATGCTGCGCTGGTGCTGGATCTGTGCTTTGCAGCCATTGCGTTTGTGGCCATTGAAGCGCTGCACACGCAGATCTCCTCGCTGTTCTTAGGAAAAGACGGAACAGCGTTGGCATATCAGGTATCCGGTGATTATATGAGGTGGATTGGTTACTTTTTCATTTTCATGGGTATCAAGATGGCAACCGATGGAGTCCTTCGCGGTCTCGGAATTATGCGTCCATTCCTCGTTGCAAACATGGTGAACCTTGCAATTCGTCTGTCCGTTGCCATAATCTGTGCACCGCGTTTCGGTATTGCCTTTGTCTGGCTTGCTGTACCGGCTGGTTGGCTTGCAAACTTTTTAATCTCCTATGGGGCTCTCAGGAGATCATGGCCGACTGATAAAATGGCATCCATTAGTTAACTTCAAGTTTGCCGAACCGTGAAACCACCCCCGGCGTGACCAGCAGGTCACGCCGGGGGCGGTCCTGTTATCTGCGGATGCTGCGTCATTTCAGCCGCGCGCGCTGCGCCGCACAGTAGGCGCGCACGTCAAACGCCTCCGGCACGCTGTCGTGCCGGAGATACAGCGGGTGGTGCGGATGCCCGGCCTTGGAGCGCGCGCCGAACGTCAGCCACTGCGCGTGATACTCCTCGCCGATGGCGAGCATTTCCTCGAGCGCGTCGAACAGGTACGGCCGCTTTTCGATCAGCGTGCCCCACGCGGCCCACACGGCCGGCCGGTTGCCGGGCGCGTACTGCCCGAGCACGTAGCGGAACGCTGCCATGTTCTGCTCGTGCAGTGCGCGGTTGAAGGCGGTGTCCATGGCGTTCGGGTCGGTCGCGCGCTGGGGGTAGACGTTGAACATCGTGAAGCTGTCGTAGCCGTTGCCGAGGGCGATGCGCTCGACGCTCTTGAGCGTGTTGTCCAGATCGCCGGGCTGCGCGGTCGACGGGTTGATGCCGATGCAGATGAGCGGGTTTTCGCCCCGTGTGCCGAGGATGTAACGGTATTCGGTGTAGTACGGCGGCACGTACAGCCAGCGCGCGGCGTCATAGTCGTCGTGCTGGGAGCAGTGGAGCGCGTCGTCAAAGGTCAGCAGCGCGCACGTCTGGCTCGCGCCCTTTGGAATGTGCATGGGTGGTCCCTCCGATCGGTGCGGTCAGTCCCCGGCGGCCGGGAACGGTTTGGAATAGGCGGTCTTGGCGCTCACGCCCGGCAGGCGGCCGATGCGCCCCGCGAGCGCGGAGATCACGTCCTGCGGCGCGTCGAGCACGACGCTGATGATGCTGACGCCCTTGGCGCGGTAGGGCAGGCCCATGCGGCCGATGATGTACTGCCCCGCGTCGTGCAGCAGGGCGTTGAGCTGCGCTGTGCTCTCGCTGTTTTCCACGATGATGCCGATCAGCGCCACGCGCGTTTCCATGCGCGCTCACCTCGCTTTCGTTTTGTCTATTGTACGCGAAAACCGGCGGAAACGCAACGCGTTTCCACCGGTTTTGCTCCGGGAAGGGCGCTTATTTGCCCTGCTTGTAAAACTGCTTGGAGTTATCGAGCACCTGGCACTCGGCGTTCGGGTAGAGCACGACCTTCTTCGGCGTGCCGTCGTCGAGGATGCGCAGGGCGTCATTCCACGTCTTGACGTACTCGGCGCCGGAGTGCTCGTCGATGTACCACGGGTCGCGCATGCCCTTGACGGTGTGCTCGGCAAATACGACGGCGTGGGCCATGTTCTTGCCCTTCGTGTAGCAGCCGGACCACATCATGCCGCCGTGGTCATCGTGTTCTATGTCTCGACGGGCGGCCTGCTCGCCGTGACGTATACCGACATCGTGCAGATGGCGCTGCTGCTGCTCGGCATTGTCGTCCTGGCGGTGCCGCTGGTCGGCGCGCAGCTGCACAAGATGGGTGCCAACCTCGTCACCGATCTGCCGGCGAGCTTCTTTGACCTCGGTGCCTGGGGCTGGCCGACGATCCTCGCGCTTGGCCTGTCGACCATCATGTCGTTTTTCACGAGCATGGATAGCTACACCCGCTGCATCGCGGCCCGGGATGCCAAAACCGCCCGCACCGGCACGATCTATGCGGCCGGGCTCGTGTTCATCATTGCCGGCGCCAGCACGTTCCTCGGCATGGCCGGCAAGCTCATCCTGCCTGACCTCTCGTCGTCCAACAACGTCATTGCGGCGCTCGTGGTCGAGCTCTTCCCGCACGGACTCAAGGGCCTCGTGCTCATCGGCGTGCTCAGCGCCATCATGTCCACGGCGGACATTTCCGTCCTGACCGGCTCGGCCAGTCTGACGAAAGATATCTACCAGCGCTACATCAATCCCAATGTGTCGGAAAAGACGCTCCTGCACGTGGGCCTCGTTGCGTCCCTGCTCGTGGGCGTGCTCGGCGCAATTTTCGGCTGGTTCACGCAGGATATCATGAACATCCTGCTCATCACGTTCACCATCAACTCGGCCGGTCTGTTTCTGCCGACGATCGGCGCGCCGCCAGCCTGGAGGCGCTGCACGAGACGGACTTCATCGTCGAGATCAAGGACGCCGATATTATTATCGACGGCTACGTCCACTTCGGCAGGAAAGAGATCGACGCCATGGATCACTGCAAGGTCATCTCCTTCCAGTCCACGGGCTACAACGAGGCCGACCTCGACTACGCGAAGGAAAAGGGCATTGCCGTCTGTTCCATCCTCGACTACTGCACGCAGGAGACCGCCGAGAGTGCCATGGCCCTCATGCTCAACCTCCAGCGCGGCATCCGCCAGTATGACCGCAGTGTGCAGCAGGACCGCGTCTGGGATTACCAGGTCGTGCCGGGCCTCAAGCGCATCGCCGGTCAGGTCATGGGCATCGCCGGTCTCGGCCGCATCGGCCAGTCCGTCGCCCGCAAGGCGCAGGCGTTCGACATGGAAGCCATCGCCTACGACCCGTTCCTGCCGCCCGCCATTGCCGAGAACCTCGGCGTCAAGCTCGTCGATTTCGACACGCTGCTGGCCGAGTCCGACGTGCTGAGCCTGCACATGAACCTCACCGAGGAGAACTACCACATGTTCAACAAGGAAGCGTTCATGAAGTGCAAGAAGCACCCCATCATCGTCAACGAAGGCCGCGGCCCGCTGATCTGCGACGAGGATCTCGTCTGGGCGCTTGACAACGGCTACATCCGCGGCGCCGCACTCGACATGGTCGAGAGTGAGGACCCGGACCTGAACACCTGCCCGCTCGTCGGCCGCGACGATGTGCTGCTCACCCCGCACAGCGGCTACTACTCCGACACGTCCAACTATCTCGTCGCGAAGCTGTCTATGGATAACGCCCTCTACTACGTCGCCGGCGAGTACGACAAGGTCAAGTCCATCCGCAACGGCGTCAACGCCTGAGCCATTTTCCCGCTTGCTTCCGCTGGGCTGCCAATTTCCAATTTCTCTTTTTTCACCCTTCTTTCTGTTCTGTTTTGCGATTTTATCGGACAAATCTTCTCTCCTACCAGCCGTCCAGTGGATTCCCAATATTCCCGTGTTCGCGTCCGGTCTCCGGTGCGGGCACGGGCCTGAAAACCGGCACGCGCCGGGCACCGCGACAGGTGTCCGGTGCTTTTTTGCGGTTGACAGTGCCGCGTAAGCACAGTAAAATCAAAAAAGCGGGCGGGGGTCCGCCAGAGAAAGAGAACGTTTTTTGATCGCGGAGGTATTTCCAATGGAACCTGCAAAAGTATATTTTTCCGATCTGCGCACGGATGAGGTCAGCACGCTTGAGAAGCTGCACCGGCTCATGAAGGCGGCCGGCTTCGAGCAGATCGACTTCAAGGACAAGTATGTTGCCATTAAGCTCCACTTCGGCGAACCCGGCAATATGGCCTATCTGCGCCCGAACTGGGCGCGCGTCGTGTGCGACTATGTGCGCGAGCTCGGCGGCAAGCCGTTTCTCACCGACTGCAACACGCTCTATGTCGGCGGCCGCGCCAACGCGCTCGACCATCTTGACAGCGCAATGCGCAACGGCTATACGCCCATGACCACCGGCGCGCAGTGCATCATCGCCGACGGGCTCAAGGGGGACGATTACGACCTCGTGCCCATCCGCGGCGGCAAATATCTGCGCGCGGCAAAGATCGGCCGCGCCATCATGGACGCGGATATCTTCATCTCCCTCACGCACGCCAAGGGCCACGTGTCCGCGGGCTTCGGCGGCGCGCTCAAGAACATCGGCATGGGCTGCGGCTCGCGCGCCGGCAAGGAGGAGATGCACAGCTCCGGCAAGCCCGTCGTCGATACGGATAAGTGCATCGGCTGCGGCAAGTGCGTGGAAAACTGCGCGCACAACGGCCCGCACATCGAAAACGGCAAGTGTACCATTCTGAAATATAAGTGCACCGGCTGCGGCCGCTGCATCAACGTCTGCCCGATGCACGCCATCCATGCGGACTATGCGATCGCAAACGAGCTGCTCAACTGCAAGATCGCCGAGTACGCCAAAGCCGTCGTCGACGGCCGTCCGTCGTTCCACATCGCGCTCGCGCTCGACGTGTCGCCATGCTGCGACTGCCACAATTTCAGCGACGTGCCGATCGTGCCGAATGTGGGCATGTTCGCGTCCTTCGACCCCGTGGCGCTCGACACCGCCTGCGCGGACATGATCAACGTCCAGCCGGTCAACCCGAACAGCGTCATCGCGCATGAGCATGACCATCCGCATGACCACTTCACGGCCGCGCATCCGGACACCGACTGGCGCGCCGCCGTCGAGCACGGCGAGGCTATCGGCCTCGGCACGACGCACTACGAGCTCGTGACGGTGTGATTCTGCTTTCATGCAAAAGGCTCCCCCATCAGAAGGTGCTAATTAGGGATATGCAAAAAACATATTTTTAACTGGCATTCTTCAAGCGGGTTGCAAAAGAATAATGACCATATCGGGCTTCGTGCCTGGTATGGTCGTTTTCTTTATTGTTGAATATCCAATTTATACTCGTTGTTAAGCGACTTCAAGTATAAAAAGTCTCCGATGCATCCGTTTAAGCGCCGATGACTAATAATCCGTTGTTCTAATCTCTGCCCATCCTCATTTTCAACCGTACAAGTGCAAAACCGAAATCTGGCAATTTCCAGCACTATATTTACGCTGAAATAATTATGACGTATAATGCCTAACATAAACGCCAAAGTCAAAGCCTCCGTAACGGCGATATGCGGCGGCAAGGCGGCAACGAGCGCACATATAAAAACCGCCGACGCGATATTCTCGTCGGTCGGCAAGGTGTACCATATAGATGAAACGCCGGTAGCGGCGAGTGACCGACCATTGGTCGCCCGCATATTCGCGGTTTGTTATTGTCGAGATGACGCAGCTAAACCCACTACCAGTGTTGGTAACGCAATGCCCGCCACGGCGAGTGGCACAATCCCTCCGGCTTGCCGCCATGCGGCAACCCACCTCCCTTTACGCAAGGGAGCCAATGGGTGCGTCAATGTGCCTCTGAAAAAAATAGCTTAACAGTCGCTTAATACCAACGCCAAATAATTGACAAAGCGTATCGTTTCATGATATAAACTATTGATAGACCTAAACTGAAAAATATATTATTTATAGGGGAAAAATAGGGGGAAAATTGTAGGGGGAAAAACAACGGCAAACAGACCGAATATTCTTGCGCCGGCTTCTAAGATCAGCGATCAGCCTTGAAAGCATGACCTATACCGGTATTACCTACAAGGATCCCGAGTATAGAATTCTTGAGCCCATCGTCGACGACGGTATGTGCTCTGTCATGATGCGTATGCGTCTTGAGAAGGAGTTTTCCGCAGAGGAGCTTGCAAAGAAGTGCAAAAAGAGCGTTGAATATGTTCAGGAGCAGTGCGATAAGCTCGTAGCTGCGGGCGTTATCCGCGTTCGATATCGCGGCAGGCAAAGAGGGCGCGGAGATCGTCCTCGATATAGGCGAGCTGTCGCTGGTCATCCCCAAGTATGTTGAGGATATATATCCCGTCGTCGTTGGGGATACATGGCTCAAGGACACAAAGCTTGTGATAAATGTCATTCCCGGCATGGCTGAATGCGACGAATGCAATGAGCCGTTCAATGTCATTGAGCACGAGGGCTATTGCCCCAACTGCGGCAGCTTTGAAAAAAACCATACTTTCGGGCAAGGATTTTCTCATCCGCGAGATACACATCCCCGAAGACTGAAAACATTTGGGCTCCATGTTTACCATGGAGCCCCTCAGCGTACAAAAAGTCAGAGACTTTTTTATACGCTTCAAAAACGCCACATTTTTTGTAAAAATAAATTTTCACAAAAAATCTCGCTGCGCTCGTCAAAAAGCCTGATAAATCAGTTTTTCAGCCGTTTTTGATGGCTATGATCCAATTGCGAGCGGGGGCTTCCCCCCCCTCGCGCTCCCCCGCTGTACACTTGTCTTTACTAAACAGGCTGTAGTGCTCCATGTCTACATGGAGCCCATTTTAGAAGTGAAAGGAATGAGATTATGGAGCTTTATACGAACGCCAGATTCATCTCCTGCGAAAAGGAAAACCGCATTTACACCGCGATGGCGGTAAAGGGCGGTCACATCGTGTGGCTCGGCGATGAAAGCAGCATCCCTCCGCGCTACGGCAAGGCAAAACGGGTCAATCTCGGCGGCGCGACGGTAACGCCCGCGTTCGGCGACACGCATATGCATTTCGGCTCGCTGTGCGTTTTCGAGAACACATTCTATCTCATGGATGTCAAAAATTTTGCCGAAGCAAAGGCGGCGGTCAGGCGCTATGCCGACAGTCACCGGAAAAACAAGGTGCTCATGGGCTACGGCTGCACCGCGAACACCGTTGCCGAGCATCGGCTGCCCGAAAAGCGCGATCTTGACGACTGGACGGAGCGTCCGCTCATGGTCATGAAGTACGACGGTCATGCTGCCGTGTGCAACAGCGCAATGCTGGCACTGCTGTCGGATAAGGTGAAATCCGATCCCGGCTGCAATACCGAGACCGGATGGCTGTACCAGTCGGCGTTTTATAACGGCGTGAACGAGGCGACGGCGTATATCCCCACGATGGATATTATACGCGGTCTCTCCGGAGGCGCGGAGTACCTTGCGTCGGTCGGCATCGGGCTCGTGCACACCGTTGAGGGCGTGGGCTTTGCAAACGATCTGGATATAGACATGATAAAAATACTCGCGCCCGGCCTGCCGCAGGCGTTCCGCATATTCTTCCAGACCATGGACCTCAAGGCCGTGAAAAAGCACGGCTTCAAGCGCGTCGGCGGCTGCTTCAAGCTTGCCCTCGACGGCTGCTTCGGCTCAGAGGACGCGGCGCTCAAGGAGCCGTACGCGAACGATCCGAACAACTACGGCGTTTTGAATTATCCGCAGGAGCGCGTGAACGAGTTCGCCATCGGCGCAAACCGCGAGGGCTGGCAGATAACCATGCACGCCATAGGCGATGCGGCGGTGGAGCAGTGCATAACGGCATATGAGGCGGCTTATGCCGATAAGCCGTGGGACGATGCGCGCCATGTGATGATCCATGTCTGCCTTGCAAGCGAGGAGCAGCTAAAGCGCGCGGCAAAGATAAAGCTGTGCATAGCTGCGCAGTCGCCGTTTATATATTGGAAGCAGGAGCCGGACGAGTATCTGTGCTCGGTGCTCGGCAGAGAGCGCACTGACAGACTAAACGCGCTGGGAACGATGCACCGCCTCGGACTTGTCGTAGGCGACGGCTCCGACGGACCGTGCACGCGTCCAAAGCCCCTGTACGGTATGGCGTGCTCCGTAAATCATCCCAATCCGGACGAGCGCATATCGCGTCTCGACGCGCTGCGCATGATAACGGCAAATCCCGCGTATATGAGCCATGAGGAGAATAAACGCGGCACTCTTGCACCCGGTATGATTGCCGATTTCGTCGTTCTCGGCGATGATCCGCTCACCGCGGAGGATATAGCGGGCATCGAGGTCAAGGCACTCTATCTGCACGGCAAGAAGCATGTTGCAAAAAAGATAGGCGTCGCCGGACTTCTGGCTCGGGCGATCATAAAACGGATCACCCAAAGAGAATACATATGACAAAAAAGGCTCCCCCATCCGGGGGAGCCTTTTGGCGTTATTGGAGCCCTTCAGTCCAGCAGCGCGAGCGCCTGCAGGACGGCCGCGGCCGAAACGTCGGCCGCATGCTGCTCAAACTGCTCGAACGATGCAGCGGCCGTGCCGTCGGCGAGATCTGAGATCGCGCGCACCACGGCAAACGGCACGCCGCTCATGCTCGCCGCCTGCGCGACTGCGCCGCCCTCCATCTCCGCCGCCATGGCGGCCGGGAACGCGCGGCGGATGGCCGCCTTCGCCGCCGCACCGGAGATGAACTGGTCGCCCGTGGCGATCAGGCCGCGGTGCACCCGCTGCGCGCCGATCGCATTGCCGGCTGTCTGCGCCAGCAGGGCAGACAGCGCCGCATCGGGCGCGAACACCGTTGGCGCGCCGGGGTCGCCCATGCACACGCAGCCGCGCACGAAGCCGATGGGCGCGGCGTCAAAATCATGCTGCACCAGCCCGTCAGCCACCACGATGTCACCGACGGCGAGGCCGCCGGCCAGTCCGCCCGCGATGCCGGTGTTGATGACCGCGCCGGGTGCGAACCGGTCGATGAGCACCTGCGTGCAGCGTGCCGCGCTGACCTTGCCGATGCCGCACCGGACGAGCACGACCTCCCGCGCGCCCAGACGGCCCGTGTGAAAAATCAGCCCCTGCACGGTCTCCTGTGCGGGCTGCGCAAGCGCCGCTATGAGCGCGGCAAGCTCCGAATCCATGGCGCCGATCACGCCGATCCGGCCGTAAGACATGGTGATAACTCCTTCCGGAGGCACGGCCGCGGCCGTGCCGTTTTTCGTCCACCTTAATCCATCCGCGCGCCGGTGTCAAGCCGCACTATGAAATTTATGAGTCGCTCATAAATTTGCGGATATCTTGTTCCCGCCATGCGGCTTGCTATCATGAAGGCAAGCTCAAAAACCATAAGGAGGAACGCATCATGCTCAACGAAAATGTCAAAAAACTGCTCAAGGAAAACATATGGGACCTGGCTACCTGCAGTGCCGGTGTGCCGAATGTGGTGCCGGTCGCGCTCAAGGACGTGACAGACGACGGCAAGCTCGTCGTCGGCGACGTGTTCCTGGACACGACGCTGCGCAACCTTGCCGCGAATGGCGGCCGCATCGCAATCTCCGTGTACGACGCCAAGACACTTGAGGGCTACCAGATCCGGGGCGCGGCCGAGCACGTCTCGGACGGGCCGGTCGTGGCCATGTTCAGGGCCATGGTCGAGCAGATGTTTCAGGGCGCGGCCACGGCGAAGGGCGCGCTGGTCATCACGCCGGAGACCGTCATCGTCACGACGCCGGGCGCCGAGAACAAGAAAGTTCTGTAACGGCGCACGCGGGTACCGGAATGCGGCCCGTGCCCGCCTTTCACGCACGCTTGAAATACTTGAAACTTTCCTGCGTCTGGTATACAATATCCTAAATGCCAGCCGTGGATAATCACGGGCAGGAGGAAAAGGAGACCACCGGGCTATGTTTCAAGTGGCGGTGTGCGATGATGAGGCGGTATTTCTCGACCGGACCGTGCAGATCCTGCACGACGCGTTCGGGGAGATGCCGCATGCCATTCAGACATTTCAAACCGCGGGCGCGGCGCTGTCTGCGATCGGGGAGACGGACTACCGGCCGGATATCGCCGTGCTGGACATCCGTCTGGCGGACGCAGACGGAATCGCGCTGGCCAAGCAGATCAACCGCAGCGTGCCGGCGTGCCGGATCATTTTCCTCTCCAGCTATACTGGCTACCTCATGGACGCCTACGAGGCGGAGCACGTCTACTATGTGCTCAAGCCGGACATGGCGGCGCGGCTGCCGGTCGCGCTGCGCAAGGCGCTGACGGCGCTGGCATCCGATAAGGCGCTGACCGTCCGGCGCGGCGCGTCCGTGCAGCGCATCGTGCTCGACCGGGTGCTGTGCCTCGAGCGCTTTCTGCACCGAACGGTCGTTCACATGACCGACGGGAATCTGGAGACCACGCAGGATCCGCGGGAGCTGCTCGAGAGCGGACAGGCGGAGGACCACTTCATCCACTGCCACAAGAGTTTCTGGGTCAATGAACAGATGATCGCGTCCATGGAGCGCGACAATTTCCGCCTCAACGGCGGCATGCTCATTCCCATCAGCCGCTCGCACCGGGACGCGGCCAGGGCGGCGTTTTTCCGGCTGCTGGCCGGCCGGGCCGCGCAGATCGATGCGCAGGACGACGGAGATCTTGTCGCGGAGGGCGCATGTGATGACTTATAACGGTTATGTGGCTGACCTGTTTTTTAACGCTTGCGCCATCGCCCTGTGGGCGGCGTTTTTGTGGCGCGTGCTCGACGGGCCGCGCTTTTCGACCTGGCTGACGGCGGTGCTTGCCGCAGCCATCGGGGCTGTGTATATGGCGGCAACCCTGCTGCTCACCAACACGGGGCAGGTGCGCGCGCTGATGTTCCCGCTGTGCTCGCTCGCGATGGCGTTTTTGCTCTTTCGCGGCCGGGCCGGGCGCAAGATGCTTGCGGTCGCGGCGGAGCTGGCCGTCTCTCTGCTGATGGAGCTGATGTTTACGCCGCTGATGATCGACCTTCAGCCGAGCGACAAGCTGTCGGTCTGGGCAGACCCGCGCGCGCTGATCTACGGTGTGACGTTTTTGCCGGTGCTGGCACTGGGGCTGGGGCTGCTCAGTCTGCTGTTCACGCGCTCGAAAAACAACCTCTCCGGCAAGCAGCTGCTTATCTTTTCGGCGTTTCCGATCACGCAGATGTTCTGCGAGGCCTCGCTCGTGACGCTGATGTTTTTGCCGCCGCACTTCGAGTATATCCCCATGCAGCTGATCGTGTCGGCGCTGTTTCTGGTCTCGGACATTCTGCTCTACCGCACCATGGTGCATACGGAGCAGCGCGTGCAGCTCGAGGTGGAAAACCAGCTGCTCGAAAAGCAGCTCGATGCGCAGCTCGCGCACTACAGCGACCTGACCGGGCAGTATGAGCAGATCCGCACCATGCGGCACGATATTTCCCATCATCTCAACACCATCAACGCCCTCCTGCAGGCGGGCAATCTGAAAGCGGCCTCAGAATATTCCGAGCAGCTGCTGCCGATGCAGACGTATATCTCCCGGCTCGGCAAATGCAAAAACCCAGTCGTGGATGCGTTCCTGTACAGCCGCATGCAGGATGCGGAGGCGAAAGGCGTGCCGGTGCAGGCGGATGTGTCGCTGCCGGTGGAGCTGCCGGTGTCCAACACGGACCTGATCGTCGCCTTCGGCAACATACTTGACAATGCCCTGGAAGCCTGCGAGGGCGTGCCCGGCGCACAGATCCGCTTGCAGGCGTATCTCGCGAAGGGGTACCTCGTCATTCACGAGCGCAACCCGGTGCGCGGTGAGCCTGTAGCGGCAAAGCCGCGGCGCATTCCGGAGCTGGAGCGCGGCGTGGGCTTTCGCGTGCTGAGCGGCCTGGCGCAGAAGTATGACGGCAGCTTCCGGCACGAACTGGAGCCGGGCGGTGACTACGCCGTCACGCTCATGCTCAAGGCTGCACCCGACCCAGTCGTAAATCCAGAAAAAATAGCAGAGAGGAGCTAATTTTATATGCGTATTGCGATCCCTTATGAAAACGGAAACATTTTTCAGCACTTTGGCCGCTCGGAGGCGTTTAAGTTTTATGACGTCGACGGCGGCGCTGTCACGGCGGCGGCCGTCGTGTCTACGAACGGCAGCGGCCACGGCGCGCTGGCGGGTTTCCTCGTGGCGCATCACGCCGATGCGGTCATCTGCGGCGGCATTGGCGGCGGTGCGCAGTCGGCGCTCGCGGAGGCGGGCATCCGGTTTTACGGCGGCGTGAGCGGCAGCGCGGACGCGGCGGTGCAGGCGCTGCTCGACGGCTCGCTCGGCTATGACCCCGAGGCGCGCTGCGATCATCACGACCACGCGCACGGCGCGGGCCACACCTGCGGCGAGCACGGCTGCGGTGAACACGGCTGCCACAGTTGATGGCAACGGCATTGAGCAAGGGCTCCGGAAAACCGGAGCCCTTGCTCATTTTCGGCGGCACAAAGAAAATTTCCGGTTTTCTCTGTCAGCGTCTTGACATTCCTGGCGGGATGTGCTACTTTTTTACTGACCAGATGGTAAATGAAAATCTGGGTACATATTGATTCGATCAAGGGGAGGAAATACCATGACACAGTCCGTGAAAGACGAAGCGAAATTCCTGGATACCCGCCTCGACGACGAGACCGCCGCCGTACTGGAAAAGTGGAACCTGGTCATCCTCGGCGCAGCCCTGCTGCATGATGCCGACCACATCCGCCAGGCCATCCGCTGGCGCTATAAGATCCCGATGCAGCTCTGGATCATCAACCTGGCCGTGTACGTTTTGCCAACCGTGGCGGAGTTTTTGCTGAAAAACAAGCGCGCGTCCTCGTTTTTGACCGTCGCCGCCAACGGCATCGTCACGAGTGCGGCGTTTTTGAAGGTGCACCTGTTCAAGCCCACGACGGACATCTGGGGCGCCTGGAACTACAACTACTTCAAGCTCGCCAAGGGCGTGTGGCACGAAGGCCAGTTCATCAAGGGCATCGACTGGATCGACTGGGCGCTGCTGCTCGACCTGCCCGCCGTGGCCATCCCGGCGTGCATGACAGCGATCAAAAAGCGCAGGGAATTCAAGCAGAACCTGCTGGAAGCGGGCGAGGAGGCCTGATTTTATGGAGAGGGAGCGCCGGCTGTGCGCTCCCTTTTTTGGCTTGGGGGCGAAGCAAATGAAAGACATTTCGCTGAGAATTCTGGACATGGAGTGCGCCGCGTGCGTGGCGCGGCTGGACCGTGCGCTGGAAAAGCTGCCCGGCGTGCAGCGCGCGGCGGTGAACTACACCGCCGCCTCGGCGCTCATCACCTACGACGAGGGCGTGACCGATCTCGCCGCGATCGCGGCGCGGATCCGTCGTGCGGGCTTTCGCGTGCCGGTCGAGGAGCAGGATCTGCTCCCGGCGGAGGCGGACGCGGAAATGGCTGCTGCCGCGGTGGATGCGCTGCGCGCGGTGTTCGGCGTCAAGGACGTGGCCGTGCAGGCGGACGGCACGCTCACAGCGTACCTCTGGCCCATCGGCGTGGACGGGCGCGACCTTGCCGCCGCCTGTGTGGACGCGGGCTGCGCCGTCACGCTCGGCGAGCTGCGCGGAGGCGACGCGGATCAGGAGCTCGAAAAGCGCATGGACCTGCTCAAAACGCTCGTGACCTCGGCCTGCTGTACGGCGCCTCTCATGCTCGAGATGCACCCGAAGCTGCAGTTCCTGGCCGGAACGGCGCTGCAGTTTGGCCCCGGGCGGTATTTTTACAAGAGTGCGTGGAGGGGAGCGCGCAACCGCACGTTCGGCATGGATTTTCTCGTCTCGCTCTCGTCCACGCTCATCTATCTCTACAGCGCTTACGTGACGTTCACGCCGCGCCGCAGCTACAAGCTCTACTTTGCGTCCGACGGGGTGCTGCTCTCGCTCATCCTCTTCGGCAAGTATATGGAGCAGGTCGCGGCCGGGGAGGCCAACTCCGCCATCCGCAAGCTCATGCACCTGCAGCCGCGCACAGCCGTGGTCCAGCGCGGGGACACGTTTGTTGAGCTGCCGGTCGACCAGATCGCGGAGCACGACCGGGTGCGCATCCGCCCCGGCGAGCGCGTGCCGGTCGACGGGACGATCGTCAGCGGCCAGTGCGCGGTCGACGAGTCCATGCTCACCGGCGAGAGCATGCCGGTGGACAAGGTTCCCGGCGACAAGGTCATCGGCGGCAGCTTAAACCGCTCCGGCTCGGCCATCATCTCGGCCGAGGCGCTGGGCAAGGCGTCCGTGCTCGAGCAGATCATTCAGATCGTGCGGCAGGCCCAGTGCGAAAAAGCACCCGTGCAGCGCTTTGCCGACAAGGTCGCGCGCTGGTTCGTGCCGGGCGTCATCGGCGCGGCGGCGCTGACGTTTCTCGCCTGGTACCGGCGCATTGCGCCACGCAATCTCGAGCGCGCGCTGCTCACCTGCTGCGACGTGCTGTCGGTCGCGTGCCCGTGCGCGCTCGGCCTCGCCACACCGACGGGGCTCATGGTCGGCTCCGGCCGCGCGGCGGAGCACGGCATCCTCTTCAAGAGCGGCGCGGAGCTCGAAAACGCCTACAAGGCCGACTGCGTCGTTTTTGACAAGACCGGCACGCTTACGAACGGCGCGCCCGCGCTCACGGACGTCTGCCCGTGCAGCGCCGTGCAGCCGGAGACGCTCGTGCGGCTCGCCGCCGCGCTCGAGCAGTGCTCGGATCACCCGCTGGCGCGCGCCGTCACGGCGTATGCGCAGCAGCAGTCTGACGCGCCGCTGCCGCAGGCGGAGAACTTTTCCTACGCGCTCGGCCACGGCGTGCGCGGCACGGTCGCGGGCGCGGCCGTCGTCTGTGGCAGCCGGACGTGGCTCCATGAGCTGGGCATCGACACGGCCCCGCTCGTCGCGCTGCCGGATCTGCGTGCGCAGGCCAAGACGGAGCTGTGCGTCGCGCGTGACGGCATCGTGCTCGGCACGCTCGGCATCGCCGACACGCGCAAGACCGAGGCGGCCGCCGTCGTCGCGCAGCTCAAGGCGGCGGGCAAGGAGGTCTGGATGATGACGGGCGACCACGCCCGCACGGCCGAGGCCATTGCGGCCGAGGTCGGCATCGACCACGCGCTCTCCGAGACGCGGCCGGACGAGAAGGCAGCCGCCATCGAGCGCCTGCGCGCGCAGGGGAAAACGGTCTGCATGGTCGGTGACGGCATCAATGACACCCCGGCGCTCGCCGTGGCGGACTGCGCGGTCGCCATGGGCGGCGGATCGGACATCGCCATCGAGTCGGCGGGCATCCTGCTGCCGTCCGGCAACCTCGAGAAGCTGCCGGAGCTGTTTGACATCTCGCGCGCGACCATCCGCACCATCCGCCAGAACCTGACGTGGGCGCTGTTTTATAACCTTGTCAGCATCCCGGTCGCGGCGCTCGGTGTGCTGCATCCGTCGATCTGTGCCACGGCCATGTCGGCCAGCTCGATCGGTGTACTCATGCACTCGCTGCGGCTCAAGGACGGCGGCAAAAAGGAGAGATGTTTCCCATGGAAGAAAAAGTCCTGACGACGCATGTCCGCGGCATCTACTGCCGCCAGTGCCCGGAGTGGATCGTGGACGACCTGCTGCACACGCGCGGCGTGCTCGACGCGGCGGTGTCATTCTGGCGCGCGGAGCTGACCGTGCGCTATGACCCACAGATCGTCACCGAGGCGGAGCTGCGCCGCGTGCTTGTAGATTGCGGTTACCCCGCCTGTGAAAAAGGCGCGCCGGGGTCGAACCCGCTGCGCAACGCGCTCAAAAGCGCCCTCGGCCGCGGGCCGGAGTGGTGAGGGACATACCTTTTTTCTGACCAGTATTGCGGACAGCTTTTGCGGCGGCTGCCGCATAAAATAAGGGCAGCTGTGCCCATGTTGGTCAGAAAATGCTGTGCGGTGGTGAGAAGATGGAGCAGAAATTACGGCGGGACCGCAATCTTGGCGACAACTTGCGCCGCCTGCGCAATGCCAGCGGACGCTCGCAGGAGAAGCTGTGCGCCGAGCTGCAGCGCCGCGGCTGCGACATTGGCCGCACGACCTATGCCAAATACGAAGCGGGCGAGCGCAATGTGCGCGTGCGCGTGCTGCTCGCGCTCAAAAAGCTCTACGGCTGTCCGTTTGATGCCTTCTTCGCGGAGCTCGACACGGCGGACGACGCCGAAGCCTGACAACAAGACAAGAAAGCGCCGCCCCGGAAGCAGATCGCTTCCGGGGCGGATTTTTACATTATAGATAGAATTTTGGTTCCTTGCGTCCGGTGCAGTATTTTTTCACCGTGGCGGCTGCGGCCAGCCGCAGCGGCAACGGCACGCTGCGCCCGGACTGCGGGCAGATCTGGATGCAGCGCAGACAGGAGATGCACTTGGCCTTGTCCACCTTCTGCGGCGCGCCCTTTGGGATGGCGCCGGCGGGGCAGTTGTCCGCGCACAGGCCGCAGCGGATGCAGCGCAGGCCGCCGGTCGGCTTGAGCGGCAGACCGTTGTAGGCGCGGTAGTTCGGGCTGCCGGGCACGGTGATCTCGGCCGGGGCGTCGGCGGTGATGCGGGATTTCAGCTGCGTGCAGAATTCTGCGATCTTTGCGCGGTCGGACGCGTCCGGCCGGCCGGCGGCGATGTCGGTATTGACCGAGTGCGGCGCAATGACCTCCGCCGCCGCGATCACGCGAAAGCCCAGCGGGGCGAGCGTGTCGCGCATTTCGAGCAGGGCATCGTCTACGGCGCGGTTGCCGAATACGGCTACAAGCACGGCCGGGGTGTCCGTCCCGCGCAGGGCACGCACGCGCGCGAGGCACGGCCCGGGTACGCGGCCGCCGTAGACCGGGAAGAACACGAGCAGACAGTCGTCGGCAGAAAACGTCTTTGCCTCGGCGCAGACGGTGATGTCGGTGCAGGCATCGGCGGCGTTCAGGTTTTCTGCGAAGAGCCCGGCGACATGCTGCGTGCCGCCCGTGGGGCTGAAGAAATACAGGTGCAGGTTGCGCGGATGCATGGCATGGCCTCCCAATTTCAGATTGCCTGTATTATAACGAAAAATATCCGCGAATGCAATGCTTTTTGGCCACCGGTCAGTACAGCTGCAGCTCGGACAGGTAAGCGTCCAGCCGGGACAGCCGCTGCTGCGGATACACGCCGAGCGTGCGGCTGAACTCAAAGGCGATGACCTCGATGAGGAAGTTCACACCGATGTAGGAGTTCGTGGGTGTGGGGCTGGAGAGGTCGGCAAGCAGCACGATGTCCGCGTCGCCGGCGAAGGGCGCGGTGAGCTTGTCGGTGATGACGATCAGCCGGCAGCCGGCGTTGTGCGCCATCTCGGCCAGCACGCACGTCATGCGCGAGTAGCGCTCGGCACCGAGCAGGATCACACAGTCGTGCGGGCCGTAGTCGAGCAGCTTTTCCACGCAGCGGGTGTCTGCGTCGCAGAAATACTCCACGTGCCGGGTATACTGCGACAGCAGCACGCCCAGGTGCCGCGCCGGCCCCGCCAGACCGCGGAAGCCGGAGACAAAAATGTGCTCACTCTCGAGCAGAATGCGCACGATCTGCCCGTATTTTTCCGGGTCGTTCTTGCGGTAAGTCTCCTGCAGACAGTCTACGGCGAACTGCAGGCACTGAAACGAGCTCAGGTCCTGATACTTTTGCAATTTGTCCGGCACCTGATGCTGCGGGATGACGTATTTTTCACGCTCGATGACCTGTGAGAGCTCGCTGCGCAGGCTCTCCTGCAGCTCACGGAAGCCGCGGTAGCCCAGCGTGCGGCACAGGCGGATGACCGAGGTGTCGCTCACGCCGAGCGCAAGCGCGATGTCCTTGGCCGTTAAAAAATATAGCGAGCCGCTGTGCTCGAGAAAATAATCCGCGATGACCTTTTCCGTCCGCGTCAAATGCGCGCTTTGAATGCGCTGTTCCAGTTTACCGCTCATGGGAACACCATCCTTTTTTCTGGGGATTGTGAGCAGCACCGCAACGAATGTTGCAGCAGCAACAACATTATACTGTATAAATTGTAGAAAATGCAATAGTGCATGAAAAACATTGAAAATTCAATTGACTTTTACGCATAAAAGAGCTAAAAATACCGCATACAACAATACCGGTGTTGGATTATTTGAGAGGAGGACCTCACAATGGAGAAAAACAAACGTATGCAATTTTACGGGGGCACGCTCGGCGCGTGTGCGCCGCTGCTGGTCTTCATGTGCCTCATGATCGTGATCGCCGCGATGAAGAAAGTGTCCCTGGTGTTGTTCTGCATGGCAGGTTTCGCCGGACTGTGCGTGGCGTTCCTGCTGGCAAAAAACAAAAAGGAGTTTGAACAGGCAGTCGTGGACGGCCTGAAAAACGATACCCTGTGTGTCATCATCTTCGCGTTCCTGCTGGCCGGAATCCTGTCGCAGGAGCTGCGCCAGAGCGGCCTCATTCAGGGCCTGACCTGGCTCGTGATGAAGCTCGGCCTGAGCGCGGGCTTCCTGCCGCTGGTGGCGTTTCTCGTCTGCCTGCTGATCTCGACGGCCTGCGGCACGTCCAACGGCGCCATCGTCGCTGTGCTGCCGGTGCTGCTGCCCGTCGCGGCGACCGTCGGCGCGAATTCCTCCGTCGTGGTCGGCGCCATCGTCAGCGGCGCGATCTTCGGCGATAACCTCGCCCCCATTTCCGACACGACCATTGCCTCCGCGCTCACACAGGACGCGGAAGTGCGCGATGTCGTTCGCACCCGTCTGCCGTATTCGCTGATCGCCGGCGTCATTTCCGCCGTGCTGTTCGTCATCGTCGGTATCAAGACGTCCACGTCCGTCACGCTGCCGGACGTCATCGACCCCGCCTATGCCAAGACGCTCGTCATGCTCGTCATCCCGGTCATCATGATCATCCTGATGCTCCGCGGCTGGAACCTCATCAGCACGCTCATCGTCTGCGATCTGGTCGGCTTTGTGCTGTGCCTGGTGTTCGGCTTCCTCGACGTGCCGACACTGTTTTCGGCCACCGGCCCCATCGGCGCCGGCCTGACCGGTATGCTCAATGTCATCTGCTTCAGCTTCTTCATGTTCGCGCTGCTCGAGATGCTCAAGCGCAGCGGCGTGTTTGACATGCTGCTCGAAAAGCTCAACAACGCCAGTAAGACCCCGCGTCAGGCCGAGCTCGTCACTATCCTGCTGAGCGTCATCGGCAGCGTGGCCATCGGCGCCGCGTCCATCTCGATCCTGTTCGTCGGCCCGGTCGTGCGCAAGCTCCTGCAGACGCACAACATCGAGCGCACCCGCGGCTCGAACCTCATGGACGGCATTGCGACCGGCCTTGCCGGCATCGTGCCGTACAACCCCGTCGGCCTCAACGCCGTCAGCCTCGCGATCGCGAGCGGCGTCGTCTCAGAGTCGTTCTCATTCCTCGACTACGTGCCGTATAACTTCCAGAGCTGGCTGCTGATTCTGCTGTTTCTGCTCAGTGCGATCACCGGCATCGGCCGCCGCTTTGAAAAGGGCACGGCCGCCGCGCCCGAGACCCCGGCCGCGGAAGAAAAATGACGGCTTCGGGTGCGGCAATTTCGCGCCGCACCCGCTCAGATTGTTACATTTGGAAGGAGAAAACCATGCAAAATCTCAACGAAGGTCTGCTGTTTGATCCTGCACTGTCGGCGGAGATCAAGGATCGCTTTTACTATGTGGATGCGGATCCGGAATTTGGCCAGCGCCTGTTCTTTGAAAATTCCGGCGGTTCGCTGCGCCTGAAGGCGTCCGTCGAGGCGCAGGCAAAGTACCAGGCGTTCCCGGACTGCCCGGAGCGGCTGCACGATCGTTCCCGCGCGCTCAAAAAAGTGCAGCTGCACGGCATCGACGACATTATGCACATCGTTTTCGGCGCATCGGGCGGCGCGCTCATCTCGGAGATGACCGCCTCGCAGGCGATGTTCCAGATTGTCGGCGCGATCCTCGAAAACTGCCCTGGCAAGAGCGCGGTCACGTCCGTGCTCGAGCATCCGTCGGCATATGACGCGGTGAAATACTACTGCGGCAAGACCGGCAAGGAATTTCGCGTTGCGCAGGCGAACCCGAAAACCGGCGGCATCGACATCGAGGAAATCCGCCGCGTCGTCTCGCCGGATACCTGCCTGCTGAGCATCATGTATGCGTCCAACATCACCGGCAGCATCATGGACATGGCCGGCATCGTCAAGGCTGCGCGCGAGATCAACCCGGATATCTACATCGTCACCGACGCCGTGCAGCACGCGCCGCACGCCGTGCTCGATGTGGACGCCCTCGGCGTCGACGGCGCGACGTTTGCACCCTATAAGTTCTTCGGCACCCGCGGCATGGGCTACGGCTACGTGTCCGACCGCGTGGCCAAGCTGCCGCACCGCAAGGTCCTGCAGCGCCCGGCCGACGTCTGGGAGCTCGGTTCGCCCACGCCCGGCAACTTCGCGGCCATGAGCGCCGTGGTGGACTATGTCTGCTGGCTCGGCGGCCACTTCATCGAGTCGGACGACCGCCGCACGCTGTTCGTGACCGGCATGGAGCACATCCACCTGCAGGAGCGTGCGCTGCTGCACACCATGCTCGAGGGCACGCAGAACGTGCCCGGCCTGCGCCACATCCCCGGCGTGCACGTGTATGTCGACACCGAGGATCTCACGCACCGCGACCTGATCGTTGCCATGGGCATCGACGGGCTGGACATGACCCGCTGCGTCGAGGAGTACCAGAAGCGCGGCGTCACGACCTTTGAGCGCGTCAACACCAGCGTGTATTCCAAGCGCATCGTCGAGGCCGTCGGCCTCACGGGTGCGATCCGCGTCTCGCCGCTGCACTGCCACACCGTTGCGGACATCGAGACGTACCTGCGCGTCACCCAGGAGCTCGCGCAGACGTTCGCAAAGTAATCATTCTTTCCCCTCCCTTCTTTTTTCCTTATGCGCAGGCCCTGCCGCATCCGCGGCAGGGTCTGTTGCAGTTTTGCCATGTGTGCGGTATACTGGCGGCAGCAACATCGGAAGGGGGGCGGCGCCATGCGCGAATCCGCAACGAAAAAAGTGCTCGCCGAGAGTCTCAAGGAGCTTATGCTCCGGCGTGACTTTGCGGACATCACCGTGACCGACCTCTGCGCGGCCGCGGAGGTCAACCGCCGCACGTTCTACCGGCACTTTACGGACAAGTACCAGCTCGTGACGTGGATCTATGACAAGGGCTTTCAAAAGGCCATCGGCGACGATGAGCCGGGCCTGTTCGACCTCTTCGGGCGCGTGTGCACGTATCTGTACGCCGACCGCGCGTTTTATGCCCGCGCGCTCACGTTCACGGGGCAGAATTCGTTCCATGATTTTCTCTGCGCCCGGCTGCGGCCGTACCTGCAGGCGGACTTTTCCGACCTCTTTCCCGACCCGCAGACCGAGGCATTCATGTCCGGCAAAATGTCGGACGTGGTCATGGACATCATTCAGAGCTGGCTCAGCCGGCCGGACTGCCCACCGCCGGAGGTGTTCGCGCCGTGGGCGCTGCACCTGTGGAAGGACATCATGGGTCGTTGGAAGGAGCTTGGTGATGCGTGGGAGCACACATCAGACCACAAAAATGCATAAGTGAGGCAAAAAGCCACGGAATTGCGGTTCCGTGGCTTTTCTTGTGGCGCAATTTGTTTTATGCTGAACACACCCCCTCATGAGAAGCGTGCAGGCCCAGAGGTCTCGTTTCGATCTTTCATGGTACCTCTTCCTCCGTTGCGCGACGGCGGCCGCGCGCTTCCCATCCCGTCTTTTCGGCAGACATGCCTTCCTTTGATATTGGACGCCCCGGACTGTATTTGCAGTCCGGGGCGTCTGCTTTTGGGCGGCGGGAGAGCATATGCCTCTTATACCATGCGCAAGCCCTCCGGACGGTTTCCGTCCGGAGGGCGTTTGGTTATCTGTTTTATGGACGGACGGTCAGGCACCCTCGGCCTTGGCGGTATAAGGGCTGCTGCCGTCGCGCTGGCAGAGCATGTGGCTCAGGCCGGCGTCGCGCATTTTGGTGATCATGTCCGTGATGAAGTCCGGGGATACCGGCATGTCCGACAGGATCCACCAGATCGTCATGGTCATGGCCGCACACGAGTGGTACTCCGTGGCCAGACACAGGTCTTCCGGCATCGGCGTGTCCCCATAGCAGCGTTGGTGCCATGTTTTATCAAATTCAATGGCCATCATGAGCTTCATCATCTTCGGCCTGTGCAAGAAGTTTGATACGACGGTTATCGTCCGCACCGGCATGATCATCGCCATCGTCGGTCAGATCGTCGACATCGTCGCGCCCACGAGCCTCGGCGTGCAGATGGTGTCCGCCGTCATCCGCTCTATCGGCTGGGGTCTGCTGGCCGCGCTCATCCACTCCATGGTCGGCGACGCCATCGAGTATGGCCACTGGCGCACCGGTCACAAGGCGCCCGGCACGACCTATGCCGCCCAGGGCGTTGGCAACAAGCTCGGCGTGCTTATCGGCAGCGGCGTCACAACGCTCATCCTTGGCGCCTCTGGCTACGACGGCGCCGCGGCCGCGCAGGTCGCCTCCGCGCTCAGCACCATCAAGGGCGTGTACCTGTACCTGCCGCTGGCGTTCGCCGTTGTGATCTTCGTCATCATGTGCTTCTACAAGCTCAACAGCAAGAACTACAACCACATCGTCTCCGAGCTGGAGCAGGGGCGTTATCATCCCAACGCAAAGTACGCCCCGCACAGCGAAGCATAATCTCATAATCCAGCGTTTTCAAACAAACAGACACCCGGCGCCCGGAACGTCTCTGACGTTCCTGGCGCCGGGTACTGCTGCAAAGAAAGAAAAAACTGGATGCCGGGCCGGCGGCACGGACTGCATAGACTACCGGAATTTGCAGAAAATAGGGTTGCCAAAATACAAAACAGAGCAAAGGAGTTTTCAGAATATGAAGGCAACCGGAATTGTGCGCCGGATCGACGACCTCGGCCGCGTGGTCATCCCCAAGGAGATCCGCCGCACCATGCGCATCCGCGAGGGCGACCCGCTGGAGATCTACACCGACACCGACGGGCAGGTCATTTTCAAGAAGTATTCCCCGATGGGCGAGCTGTCCGAGTTCGCCGCGCAGATCTGTGACGCGCTGCACAAGACCACCGGCGGCATCGCCGCCGTGTGCGACCGCGACGCCGTGATCGCCGTGGCCGGCGGCGGCAAGCGCGAGCTGCTTGACCGGCGCATCAGCCGTGAGCTTGAAGAAATCATGAGCACACGCGGCCAGTACGCAGCCGACAGCTGCACGCTGCCGGTCGTCGACACCGACGAGCGCTACGCCGTCTCCGCCGCCGCGCCCATCCTCTCCGAGGGGGACGTGCTCGGCTGCGTGCTGTTCGTGGCCGCGCACGGCGACGGCCCCGCCGGCGAGACGGAGCGCAAGCTCGCGCAGGCCGTGTCGGGCTTCCTCGGCAAGCAGATGGAGAGCTGAGCGCGCGGCGCACAAAAGCGCCAGGGCATGCACACGCCCTGACGCTTTTTCCAATCGATATAAATGACCATAAAAAGACCTCCGGGCGCCCCCGGAGGTCTTTCGCTGCAGATGCAGCCGTTATGGACACGCGCCCCGTACGCTGCAGACACGCGCCATGATCACTGTGGCGGGATGAGATATGCCATGCGGCGGAGAACAAAAAGGATAGCTAAATCCGTAAAAAGAGATCAGATAAAAGAGAAAAGAATTGATAAAAAGAGAAGGGTCAGATTGCGAAAATGGGTAAAAATGTGCGTACGCAGACATCCCGACTTCACAAATGATACTTGCAGTTTATCCTAGCAGCGACGAAAAGTCAATAGGAATCCACCTGATTTTTGAAAAATCAGGGATTGTCAGGAAATTCACGCACCTGGCAATTCTCTGGCAAAGGAAAATCGTTGAACTTCGCAGGAATGTGATGTACAATAAAAGCAGAGATGCATCAGCAAAAGGGGGTACGGTGCATGACCGTATTGGTGACCGGCGGCATGGGCTACATCGGCAGCCACACGTGCGTGGAGCTGCTCGAGCAGGGCATGGATGTCGTCGTTGTGGACAATCTTGTCAACAGCAGTGCAGAGGCGGGCAGACGGGTCAAACAGATCACGGGCCGGCCGCTGAAATTTTATCAGATGGACGTGCGTGACCGTGCCGGACTCGACCGCATTTTTACCGAGCAGAAGATCGACTGCGTCATTCATTTCGCGGGGCTTAAAGCCGTGGGCGAGTCGGTACATATGCCGCTGGAGTATTACGACAACAACCTCGGCTCGACGATCACGCTTTGTGAGGCGATGCGTGACCACGGCGTCCGGCAGATCATCTTCTCCTCGTCGGCGACGGTGTACTCCGGCGACAACGAGATGCCGCTCTACGAGACGTCCCGTACCGGCAGCTGCACGAATCCCTATGGCTGGACGAAGTACGTCTGCGAGCAGATCCTGCGCGACTATGTTGTGGCCGACCCGAGCTGGTCGGTCGTGCTGCTGCGCTACTTTAACCCCATCGGTGCGCACCCGAGCGGCCTCATCGGCGAGGATCCGCGCGGCGTGCCGAACAACCTCATGCCCTACATTTCGCAGACGGCCATCGGCCGGCTGGAATGCCTGAACGTCTTTGGCGACGACTATGATACGCCGGACGGCACCGGCGTGCGCGATTATATTCACGTCATGGATCTTGCGCGCGGCCACGTCGCGGCGATCGCCTACATGGCGGAGCATCCGGGTGAGAGCATCTTCAACCTCGGTACCGGTAAGGGGTACAGCGTGCTCGAGATGGTGCACGCCTTTGAGACGGCCAACCACGTGCATGTGCCGTACCGGATCGCGCCGCGCCGCGCGGGCGATCTGCCGACCGTGTATGCCTGCCCGGACAAGAGCGCGCGCATCCTCGGCTGGCGCGCACAGTATTCGCTTGAGGACATGTGCCGCGACAGCTGGCATTGGCAGACGCAAAACCCCAACGGCTACGAAACTGCCTGACGGACTGACCGTGCCCGGGTCGGAGTTTTCTCCGGCCCGGGCAGCGCTGCGCCGCCTGCGGGCGGTGCTTTTTTGCGGCCTGAAGGGGCCGCGCTGTTCACATAATGTGCAACAAAAATCAAATTGGTTATTGACAGCCTGTACTAGATATTGTACGATATACCCGCTCTCAATACAAAATAAAGCGTTTTTTTCACACAAGATGTTGTGTTTTTCGATTATGAGGGGGAGGAATAGAAACATGAAGATCATTAAGCGCAACGGCGCCGAGGCGACCTTTGACATCTCGAAGATCATCATGGCCGTCACGAAGGCCAACGCCGCCGTCGAAGAGGGCGACCGCATGACGCCGCGCCAGATCCAGCGCATTGCCGAGAGCGTGGAGCTCGCCTGCCAGGAGCTGGGCCGCAGTGCCGCCGTGGAAGAAATTCAGGACATGGTCGAAAAGCAGATCATGGCCCACGGCGCGTTCGAGGTCGCCAAGGCCTACATCACCTACCGCTACACCCGCAGCCTGGTGCGCCGTGCCAACACGACCGACGACCGTATCCTGAGTCTCATCGAGTGCAACAACGAGGAGGCCAAGCAGGAAAACTCCAACAAGAACCCGATCGTCAACAGCACGCAGCGCGACTATATGGCCGGCGAGGTCAGCCGCGATATTACGAGCCGCCTCCTGCTGCCGAAGGACATCGTTGAGGCGCACGAGGAGGGCATCATCCACTTCCACGACGCGGACTATTACGCGCAGCACATGCACAACTGCGACCTCGTGAACCTTGAGGACATGCTCGAAAACGGCACCGTCATCACCGGCACGCTCATCGAGCGGCCGCACAGCTTCTCGACCGCGTGCAACATTGCCACGCAGATCATCGCACAGGTCGCCTCCAACCAGTACGGCGGGCAGTCGATCTCGCTGACGCACCTGGCCCCGTTCGTGCAGGTCAGCCGTGAGCGCATCCGCCGCGAGGTCGCGGCCGAGATGCAGGCCATCGACGCGCATCCGGGCGAGGAGAAGCTGGCAGAGCTGGTCGAAAACCGCGTGCGCGAGGAGATCCGCCGCGGCGTGCAGACGATCCAGTATCAGGTCGTCACGCTGCTGACCACGAACGGCCAGGCCCCGTTCGTGACGGTGTTCATGTACCTCGGCGAGGCGAAAAACGAGCAGGAGCGCCACGACCTTGCCATGATCATCGAGGAGACGCTGCGTCAGCGCTATCAGGGCGTGAAAAACGAAAAGGGCGTCTGGGTCACGCCGGCGTTCCCGAAACTGATCTACGTGCTTGAGGAGGACAATATCCACGAGGATTCCCCCTACTGGTACCTCACGGAGCTGGCCGCCCGCTGCACCGCTAAGCGCATGGTGCCGGACTATATCTCCGAGAAGAAGATGCTTGAGCTGAAAGTGGACAAAAACGGCGAGGGCCACTGCTACACCTGCATGGGCTGCCGCAGCTTCCTGACGCCGTATGTGGACGAAAACGGCAAGCCGAAGTACTACGGCCGCTTCAATCAGGGCGTCGTGACCATCAACCTGCCGGATGTGGCGCTGTCCTCCGGCGGCAATATGGAGAAGTTCTGGAAGATCTTTGACGAGCGGCTGGAGCTCTGCCACCGCGCGCTCATGTGCCGCCACGAACGGCTCAAGGGCACGCTCTCGGACGCCGCGCCCATCCTGTGGCAGTACGGTGCGCTGGCCCGCCTGAAAAAGGGCGAGCCGATCGACAAGCTCCTCTACGGCGGCTACTCGACCATCTCTCTCGGCTACGCGGGACTGTATGAGTGCGTCAAGTACATGACCGGCAAGTCTCACACCGACCCCTCGGCCACGCCGTTCGCGCTCGAGGTGATGCAGCATATGAACGACGCCTGCAAGCAGTGGAAGCAGATGCACAACATCGACTTCAGCCTTTACGGCACGCCGCTGGAGTCCACGACGTACAAGTTTGCCAAGTGTCTGCAAAAGCGCTTCGGCATCATTCCCGGCGTCACGGACAAGGGCTACATCACCAACAGCTACCACATCCACGTGACGGAGAATATCGATGCGTTCAGCAAGCTGGCCTTCGAGTCAAAGTTCCAGGCGCTGTCGCCCGGCGGCGCGATCAGCTACGTCGAAGTGCCGAACATGCAGAACAACATCCCGGCCGTGCTCGAGGTCATGAAGTTTATCTATGACAACATTATGTACGCCGAGCTCAACACCAAGAGCGACTACTGTCAGGTCTGCGGCTACGACGGCGAGATCGAAATCGTCGAGCGCGACGGCAAGCTCATCTGGCGCTGCCCGAACTGCGGCAACACGGATCAGGACAAGATGAACGTGGCCCGCCGTACCTGCGGCTATATCGGCACCCAGTTCTGGAACCAGGGCCGCACGCAGGAGATCAAGGAGCGCGTGCTGCATCTGTAACACGCGAAATCAAAAATAACCGGCGGGCGTGTCCATATGGCGCGCCCGCTGTCTGCGAGGAATTGCTATTATGTATTATGGGGAGATCAAAACCTGCGACATTGCCAACGGCGTCGGCGTGCGCGTGACGCTGTTCGTCTCCGGCTGCACGAACCACTGCTACAACTGCTTTCAGCCGCAGACGTGGGACTTTCACTACGGCAAGCCCTTTGACGCGGCGGCCGAGCAGGTGATTTTTGCCGAGCTGGAAAAGCCCTTCATCCGCGGCCTGACGCTGCTCGGCGGCGATCCGTTCGAGCCGGAAAACCAGCGCGCGCTCGTGCCGTTTCTGCGCCGGGTGCGCGCACGGTTCCCGGAAAAGGACATCTGGGCGTATTCGGGCTTCACGCTCGACAAGGAGCTCACCGTTGACGGCGCGCACCCGCGCTGCGAGGTCACGGACGAGATGCTCTCGCTCATCGACATCCTTGTTGACGGACGCTATGTGGACGCGCAGCGCAACATCAGTCTGCGCTTTCGCGGCTCGGAAAACCAGCGCATCATTGACATGGACCGGACCCGCGCGGCGGGCCGCATCGTACTCTGGGAGGGCATGAACGGATGGAAGTAAAGATTCAGAAACTGCGCCCCGGCGCCGTGACGCCCCGCCGCGGCAGTGCGGACGCCGCCGGCTACGATCTCTATGCCTGCCCGGCGGACGGGCAGAGCGTCACCATCGCGCCGCACGCGACGGCCATGATCGGCACGGGCCTCGCCCTCGCCATCCCGGCAGGGTATTTCGGCGGCGTGTTCGCGCGCAGCGGGCTGGCCTCCAGGCAGGGGCTGCGCCCGGCCAACTGCGTCGGCGTGATCGACGCCGACTACCGCGGCGAGTGCACCGTCGCGCTGCACAACGATACGGACGAGCCGCGCACCGTCGCGCCCGGCGACCGCATCGCCCAGCTCGTGATCTTGCCGTTTCTCGCGGCGGAATTTTCGGACGCCGACACGCTCGACGAAACTGACCGCGGCGCGGGCGGCTTTGGCAGCACCGGCCGGTAAACAGAACAGGAAAGCCCGATCCCCGGAGCAGCGCTCCGGGGATCGGGCTTCTTTTATGTTCAGCGGTCGGCAGCGAACACGGGCGAGAACTCATCGAGCCGCTCGGAGGTGTAGCGCCGGGTATTGTCCTCGCACACGGGCAGCATCTGCTGCGTGAAGGCGGCGCAGCGCGCCCACTCATCCGTCACCTTGTCGCTGTGCGCGGTGTTCAGATCGTAGTGCGTCGTGAGGTAGTCGGCGAGGTAGGGCGTGAACTTCTCCGCGCCGAAGACGTTCAGGTGCTCGGCGTTGGCGAAGTCGCGCAGCGGGTCGAGGCCGATGGCGTCTATCTGCGTGTCGAAATTCACGAAGTCGTAGCCGTACTCCTGCACGACGGATTCAAGCTTTGCAAACACGGCGTCATAGTTTTCAATGACGGTGCGGTGCGGGAAGCGGGCAAAGAGCACGTTTTGAATGCCAAGCTTCTTTGCTGTCTCGCAGAAGGTACGCAGGCTCTGCTCGTTGAAATTGTCGAGCGATTGCTGACGCACGGGGATCTCATCCGTCTCCGTGAGGAACATGGAGATGGACAGAAACGGCTTGGTGTACGAGTAGCCCACGCTGCGGGCCTGCTGCTGCAGGGAGAGCGAGCGGCGGATGTCGCCGGCGCACTTCCAGAACGTGTGGTATTTGAGCAGCGGGAAGTAGTACGTCGAGCGCTTCTCGGCCGGGATGCACGTGCGGATGGTGTCGAGCTTGTTGGCCGACAGCGGGATCGTGTCGATCCATTTGCGCAGCGCGGCGTGCGAAAACTCGTCGCGCTCTTCTGCGGTGTACAAAAAGCCGATGACCTCCACGACGTAGACACCGGGGGTCTGGCGCCGGGCGGCCTCGCGCAGCATGGAGGGGTACATGATCCCCTGTGCGGCCGACACGGCCAGCGGATAGCTCGTGAAGCCCGCGTGCTGCCACGCCAGCGGCGCGCAGTAGTCCGTGAACGTCTCGCTCGCGCCGAGGATCATGACATCGAGCGAATTTCTCGGCTCGAGGTAGAAGCTGTGGACATACTGCTGCTCGGTGGCGTCGTTCACGGCCAGCAGGCGCGAGAGCGCGCCGTAGAGCAGCGCCGCCACGAGCAGAAACGCGATGACGCGCACGACGGTTTTGGTTTTGGAACGGTTTTGGTTCATAACGTCCTCGAAGATACAGGGTCAGCGGTAGACCGAAAATTCCGGTGAAAATTCGTTGTAGTTTCCGCCGTCGCCGGGTGTTTTCTGTTTGCAGATGGGCAGCATGTGCGCCACAAATTCCGCGCAGCGCGCCCATTCGGCGGTCACCTTGTCGCTGTGCGCGGCAGTCAGGCTGTATTGCTCGGAGAGGTACTGCCCGAACCAGGCGGTGAACTTCTCCATGCCGAATACGTTCATGTGTTCGTTGTCGCAGAAGTCGCCGTCCAGCTCCAGACCGATGCTGTCCATCTGCTCGTCGCAGTTGAGAAAGCCGTAGCCATATTCGCGCACAATGTCCGCAAGCTGCGAAAGGACAGAGGGGTCGCTGAGCACCGTTCGGTGCGGAAAGCGCACGAAGAGCACATTCTCCACCCCGAGCTGTTTGGCCCGCTCGCAGAAATCGCGCAGCGTCTGCTCATTTTCCGCGCTCAGCTCCAGAGATTTGACCTGACGCTCGCCGGTCTCCACTTTCGGGATGACCTCAAAGGACTTGGTCAGCGAATAGCCGGTCCGGCGCATGGTCAGCTGATCTTTGGCAGCCCCGCCCCAGACGTCCGGCTCGATCCAGGTGTCATGGTACTTTTCCATGCGGAAAAAATAGGACGACTGCTGGTCTTTCGGCACGCAGTTTGCGATCGTCTGTGCCTTGTTGCGCGACATCGGGATGTTATCGAGCCATTTGTGCAGGCCGGTGTCCGTTTCGTCCTGATTGAAGTCGTACAAAAAGCCGTTGATCTCCACGACGACGACCTTCGGCGTTTGCCGGCGCATGGTTTCGGTGAGCATGGAGTCATACAGGCATGACGGCATGCTCGACACGGCCAGTGGATAGCTCGTAAAGCCATACTGCTGCCACGCCAGCGGAGAGCTGAAGCCGGTGTAGAGCTCGCTCGCGCCGAGCATGACGACGTCGAGCGAATCCTGCGGTTCCAGATAAAAGCCGCGGATATGGCGCATATCCCACGTATTGTTCACGCTCAGCACATTGGCTGCGGCGCTGTAGAGCAGCACGACAATGAGCAGAAAGATGACGGCACGCAGGGTGCGTTTTTGAGGCTTGGAACGTTGCTGCATAGGCTTTGCGCTTTCTGTGCCGGGGCGGCACGGTTGGATCATCGGGTCAGCGGTAGGCGTCAAACGCCGCCGAAAACTCGTTGAGGGTCTGTTTGGTGTTGTCCGCCGCCTGCTGCTGGCAGGTGGGCAGGATCTGCGCCATAAAATCGGCGCAGCGCTGCCACTCGGCGGTGACGGTCTCGCTGTGCGCAGTCGTCAGGTCATAGTGTTCCGAGAGATATTGCCCGAACCAGGCGGTGAACGTCTCCATGCCGATGGCGTTGAGGTGGTCGGAGTCCATGAAATCGGTGCAGCGGTCGAGCCCGATCGTGTCGAACGCGTCGTGCAGGTCGAGCAGCTCATAGCCATAGCCGCCGACTACGGCCGCCACGTCGGCGAACACGTTCGGGTCGGTTGTCTGCGTGCGGTGCGGCATGCGCAGAAAGAGCACGTTTGCGCCGAGCGAGCGCGCCTGCGTGCAGAAATCGCGCAGGTACTGCGCGTTCGCGCCGCTGAGCGTCAGCGGCCGGGTGTCCGGCTGATCGGCGTCCGTGAGCGACTGGCCGATGGCCTCAAAGCTCTTCGTGAGCGAGTAACCGGTCTTGTCCATCGCGCGCAGACGCTGCTGCACCGGCAGCCACGTGTCCGGCTGGTACCAGTTGGCATGGTATTTTGCGATGTTGAAGTAAAACGAGGTCTGCAGCTCCGCAGGCACGCAGGTGCGGATGGTCTCGATCTTATTGCGCGACCAGGGCATATTGTCGAGCCACTTGCGGAGGTTGGCCTCGAGCTTTTCGGGGTCCTCGTCCGTGAGGAAGCCGTCGATATCCACGACGATGAGCTTCGGGTGCTGGCGGTTCACCGCCTCCGTGAGCAGGGAGCCGTAGAGCCGGGCGGGGATGTTCGACACGGCCAGCGGATAGCTTGTAAAGCCATAGTCCCGCCACGCGAGCGGGGCGCTGTAGCCCGTGTAGAGCTGGCTCGCGCCGATGAGCACCACGTCGAGGCTGCCCTCCGGCTCGAGGAAGAAGCCGTGCACGTGGCGCATGTCCCACTCGTTGTTCACAACGAAGACCGGCGAAATGAGCCCGATGCCCAGCACGGCGATGAGCACGAAAATGACCGCGCGCAGCGCCGTGCGGGTCCTGGAGATGCGTCCGCTTCCCATGGCTTAAAACTGCATGTACACGAACTCGGACGCCTGCACGCCCGGGCCGTAAACGCCCATGAGTACGACGGCGAAGATGCCGCCGAGCAGCACGACCCAGCGCAGGGCGAGGCGCTTCTCGTCGAGGATCTCGCGGATGGTGCGCTGCGAGCGCTCCTGAATGACGGAGGCGACGAAGATCACGATCGTGCCGAACAGCAGCACGGCCCAGTCATACTTCGTCAGCGGCAGAGCCTCGAGCACGGCACTCGGCCGCAGCTGCGACAGGTGCAGGTCGGTCACGGATTTGGCCATCATGCCCATGGCGGCGCGGAAGCCGTCGGCAATGTCAAAGTAATAGCCGATGAGCACGACCACGAACGTGCGCAGCATGGAAAACACCTGATACCACGCGCTCTTGCGCTCGATGTGCAATCCGGCGACGACCTTGTCCGACACCGGCTGCAGCAGCGTGGACACGAGGATGACCATGCCGTTCCAGAAGCCGAAGGCGACGTACTTCCAGCTCGCGCCGTGCCAGATGCCGATGACGAGGAACGTGATGAGCGAGGCCACGGCCGTCGGCAGGACCTTGCCGATGTGGTTGCCGAGGTGCTGTTTGGCGTGGCGGCCCCAGTTGAGGAATGCCTTCGAGATCGACAGCGGGTAAAACAGATAGTTGCGCAGCCAGTCGCCCAGCGAGATGTGCCAGCGGTGCCAGTACTCGGTGAGCGTGCGCGAGAAGTACGGCCGGCGGAAGTTTTCGCCCATGGTGATGCCGAACATCTGCGCCACGCCGCGCGAAATGTCGATGCCGCCGGAGAAGTCGGCATACAGCTGCAGCGCGTACACGAGCGCAGCCAGCAGCACGTAGGTGCCGGCGTAGTCGGTGTACGCCCCGGCGACGGTGTGGATCATGCCCACGGCGCGGTCGGCGATGACGAGCTTCTTGAAAAAGCCCCACAGGATCAGCTCCGCACCGTAGCGGATGTTGTCAAAGTTATATTTGTGCTCGTCGTAGAGCTGGTGCGCCAGCTGGTCGTACACGCCGATCGGGCCCTGAATGATCTGCGGGAAGAAGGACACGAACAGCGCGAGCTTGCCGACGTTGCGCTCGGCGGGGACCTTCTCGCGATAGACGTCCAGCACATAGCCCATGGACTGGAACGTGTAAAACGAGATGCCCAGCGGCAGCAGCAGCCCGATGTGGCCGAGCGAGACCGTCAGCCCCACGGACGCGAAGAGCGCCTCCATGGACTCGGCAAAGAAGTTATAGTATTTCAGCACGGCAAGAATGCCGAAGTTGAACACCAGAATGCCGATCATGAGCGCCTTGCGGCGGGACTTGCAGCGCTTTTTGTACGCCTTGCGTTCCTCGCGCTCCCAGTCCTGCTTGTGCGCGGCGACGGTCTGCTCCATGCGCGCGGTCATGGCGTCCATGCCGCGGGCGCCAAAGTAGGTCGTGAGCGTCGTGATGACGATAAAGCCCATGTACCGCAGGCACACGAACGCGTAAAACGCGTAGCTGCCGATGAGCAGCACTACCCACTGGAACCGCTTCGGCACCAGGTAGTACAGCACCAGCAGCGCGAGCACCAGCAGATAAAACGACAGCGATGTCAGAGTCATTTTCCGTCCTCCAGCGTCTGGCAGGTGTTGAGCACGTCGGTAGCGAATCGGTCGCGCACGAGCGTGAAGACCCCGTCGCGGTACAGCGCCACGCGCGGCATATCACGCGACAGGAACACGGACACGCCCTCCGTCACGGAGTACGCGCCGCAGCGGCCGAGGGCGATCACGTCGCCCACGCACAGGGGCGGCAGCTGCGCTTCGCGCACCAGCACGTCCGCCGTTGTGCACAGGCTGCCGCAGAGCATCCACGGCCCGGCGGCGTCCGCGCTCTCGCGTAGGAGCGTCAGCGGCGGGACCTGCATGCCCATGAGCTGGCCGTCATACTTGACCTGGTGCATGCCGCCGTCGCACACGGCGTAGTTCACGCCGAGGTTGCACTTGGCATCCGCCACGCCGGTGAGGAACGTCCCGCACGGCGCTGCGAAAAAGCGGCCCATCTCGATCGTGAGCGGGTACTTTTCGCCGAAGGCGCGGATGTGCGCCGCCGCCGCGTCGAGCAGCGCGCAGTCGCGCGCCTCGGCATCGTCGCGGAAGCACTCGGCGTTCAGCCCGGGGCCGTATTCCACGTGCTGCGCCGTGAAGCCGTATTGCTCGTGCAGCATCGTGAGGTACTCGTCCAGATGCGCGAGCTCCTTTGCGATCACGGCGTCCTTGCGCTTTTGCGTGCCGGAAAAGTAGTGGATGCCCACGATCGTCACGTTCGGGAACTCCGCGCGCCGGGCGACGAGATCCGCCAGCGCGTCGGGATCCATGCCGAACTGGCTGCCGGCGGTCAGGCGCGGCAGCACGCGGACGTGCTTTCCCTGCGCGGCCGCGGCGGCGCAGATGAGGTCAAAGTGCAGCGTGCTCTCGGCCGTGAGCAGATCTGCCCCCAGCGCGACGGCGCGCGCGACATCGTCCGCGCCCTTGTTCACACCGGAGTACAGGATGCGCTCCGGCGGGATGCCGAGCCTTTCGCAGATCGTCAGCTCGCCGGGGGAGCACACCTCCACCCAGCGGAACACGTCCGGCAGGCCGCGCAGCACGAAGGGGTTGGCCTTCATGGAGTAGCACAGATTTACATCAGAGCCGAACGCGGCGCGCACCCTTTGAGCGCGCGCCGTGAAGGCCTCCAGATCAAACAGATACAGCGGCGTGCCGTATTTCGCGGCCGCCGTCCGGAGTGCAGTCTTGTCCATCAGTCCTCGTCCTGCAGGCGCTGCACCATGGCCAGCAGACGCTTGGCGGAGTTGAAGTTCTCCGGCACGAGGTCCTTGGCGCCAATCTCGATGTCGAACGCGTCGTTGAGCGCCGCGACGAGCGACACGATGTCGAACGACTCGAGAATGTGGTCGTCGATGAGGGCGGTCTCGGTCTCAAAATCCACGTCGGGGCGCAGATCGGTCAGAATGTCCATCAGTTCCTGTTCCATAATGATATACCTCCTGAAATAAGTAAAGTAAGCAAAATCAGTGTTTGGCCGCGGCGGTGATGCGCTCGGCCAGCGCGCGCATGTTCGTCTTGCCGTTGTCGAGCCGGGGCATGGCGTCCAGCTGTTCGATCTTGCGCGGCACCATAAAGCCCGGCAGATCGGCGCGCAGGGCGACGGCGATGTCGCGCTTGGTCACGCCCTCGCCGGTGTAAAACAGCCAGATCTGCTCGTGCGCCTGGTCATAGAGCGCGCAGCAGTCTTCCACGCCGGGCACCTTCGCCGCGGCGAGGTCGATCTCCCCGAGCTCCACGCGGTGGCCGAGGTGCTTGACCTGCCGGTCCTTGCGGCCGTGGAACATGAGGTTGCCGTCGGGCGCGAAGTGCCCGAGGTCGCCGGTCTTATAGATGCGCTCGTCGTATGCGTGGTTGAGCGGGTTTTGCAGGAAGCTCTCGGCCGTTTTCTCGCGGCTGTTGTAGTAGCCCAGCGCGAGGATGGGGCCCTTGACGCAGATCTCGCCGATCTCGCCGTCGGGCACGGCCTCATTGCGCTCCGAGAGCAGAAACACCTCGTAGTGCGGGTACGGCTTGCCGATCGGCAGCACGTCGGTGTCCTCCACCAGACCGGGCACGACGTAATACGTGCACGAGGCGGTCGCCTCCGTGGGGCCGTACTGGTTGACGAACCGCGCCTCCGGCAGCGCGAGCTGCCACTGGCGCAGGCAGCTGCACGGCATCACCGAGCCGGAGAAGCACACCTTGCGCAGGTGCTGCGGCACGCTGCACTCGAACGCGCCGAGCGCGGCCGGCACTGTCAGCGCCGAGACGCTCCAGCCCACGGCCGTGACGCCCTTGTCGTTCATGTATTCGAACAGGCGCTCCGGCGACATGAAAAGTTCTTTCGGGATGATGGCCGTCGTCGCGCCGAAGCGCAGCGGCAGATAGATGTCGCGCACGGCGGCGATGTAGTCCAGCGGCGACTGGTTGCCGAGCACGTCCTCGCGCGCGATGCCCATCACGCCGGCGTAGTCCTCGATGTAGCACATGAGCGAGTGCTGCGCCGTGATCACGCCCTTGGGCGTGCCGGTCGAGCCGGAGGTGAAGATGATGTACAGCGGGTCGAGCTCTCTGGCCCGCGCGCGGCAGTCTGCGAGCAGCGCCGCGTCCTCGCTGCCCTCGAGCAGCTCCTCCGCGATGAGGATCGTGCCGGAAAAGTCCAGCGTCTTCGCCTTGTCGTAAAACGCGCGCTGCACGATCATCAGGTCGGTGTCGAGCGTATTTAAAATAGAGTTGAGCCGGTGTACGGGCATCGTCCCGTCCATCGGGGCGTAGCAGCACCCGGCGTACACCGCGCCGAGAAACACCGCCGGCGTGTGCGCGTTGCGCCCGCTCATGACGGCGATGGGTTTTTTCTGCCCGGCGCGGAACTTTGCCGCCGCCGTGCCGATGATGCGCGCCTCGCGCCGCACGTCGGCAAACGTCACCGCGCTGTCCTCATCGAGAAAAGCGGGCTTGTCCGGACAGGCTGCGGCGGTGGTTTCCAGCCAGTCGAGCACGTTGGTTTCCATGCTTGCCAGCTCCTTTCCGATAAATGTCCATAATCGCCTTATCCTATCATGTTTTTCACGCAAAAACAAGTCGCCATGTGTCATATTTAAGAAAAGGTAAGAATGTGGCGCCTCGGCAGGGGCGCTCGAGGGGGCCCGCCCGTCTCGAATTGAATGAATGTAAAAGACCGGATGCATCCGGTCTTTTTCCCTTGACGCATCCGCGCCCGCAAAGTACAATAGAAATTACCAAAAACAAGCGCTCCGCGGCGCAGCAGAATTTGCACGTTTTTCGGCATATTTTGCAGTCTCTTGTCTGTTATTGCCAAAATCGCGCCTGGGAAATTGTGAACAATTCTCCTTCCACATTTGTGGAGAATGTGGTATACTTTAGGAAACTGCGTGAATCTTTCGCGCGGGGTTTCGACGCGTTTTGCGTCTGTCGTGTGCTATGATCGTTCCGGTTTCCGGGCACGGACCGGCGTCTCCGCGAAGGGGGGGAATGCAGCGGAGCGGAAAGGAAGGTCACAGATGTCAAAGAGAGTTCAGAAGGTGTGGAACGCTGCCACCACCGTGCTGGTGATCCTGGTTGTCGTTCTGGCGCTGCTTCTGGTGGGGGTCCGGCTGGTCGGCCTCCGGCCGATGTGCGTCCTGTCCGGCAGCATGGAACCGACTTATCACACCGGCTCGCTCATCTATGTCAAGCCCTGCGCGCCCGAGGACGTGCAGGTCGGCGATCCGATCACGTTCGTGGTCAATGAGGATCTCGATGTCGTCACGCACCGCGTCGTCTCCATTGATGCGGAAAATCAGCACTTTTATACGAAGGGAGACGCAAACGATGCGCCCGACGGCGCACCCGTCTATTTCAAGAACCTCATCGGCCGCCCGGTGTTCACCATCCCGTACCTGGGCTATGTCTCGCACTGGGTCTCGAACCCGCCCGGCATGTATCTGGCCATCGCGCTCGCGCTCGTGCTCATCATCCTGACGTTCCTGCCGGATGTGCTGCGCAAAGCGTCGGAGGCGGACGCGCGCGACGCGGCCCGCCGCGCACAGGCGGACAAGCCCGGCGATGCTCCGGATGCCAAAAATTCCGGCGAAAATATTGAAAAATAAAGGCCCCGTGCAATATTTTTCCTGTTCGTGCATTAACTTAGTGATTGCTGGCAGCGCCCGGCACGGTGCTGTTGGACATAGGAAGCTTTGAAAAAATTTAAGGGAGGAAAACATTACATGAAGAAGAAAACTCTGACGATCGCCATCGCGCTCGTGCTCGTCGTGGCGCTGGCGGTTGGCGCGACGTATGCCCTGCTGGCACATAGTACGGATGAGGTTGTCAATACCTTTGCGGTTGGCAAGATTAAGGATGATAGCACGGTGTTTTCGCTGAAAGAGCACGCCATCGCTGGCCAGGAGGCGAATGGTAAGTATATCCTGAAGACTGGCAATGACGCGAGTGACTACACCACTTCGAACGCGTACAACGCTGTTGTTCCGGGCGTGGACCTGCCGAAAGACCCGACCGTGAAGGTTGAAAAGCTTGCGGGCGATGCTTACCTGTATGTTGTTGTTGACGATCAGCTGACAGGCGGCCTTACCTATAGCGTTGATGGAAAATGGACGGAAATTGGTAGTAACGGCAGCAAGAAGCTGTATGCCTATAACGGTGGTGAAAAGCTGACTGCGGCCAGCACTGTCTCTCAGTCGATTCTTAATGGCGACAAGATTACTGTTCCCGACAACGTTGTTGCTGGCAGCTCTACTCTTACTTTCAATGCTTACCTCGTGCAGGCTGTTGGCTCGTCTGATGCAGCGAGTGCTTGGGTTGCTAATGGCGGTTTCGATACTGGAATTACTGACGCCACGGTGCCCACTGTCGCCCCGTAATCACCCTTTGCTTTTTCCCGTGTGACCATCACGCGAAAATAGGAAAAGGAGACACCTACATATGAAGAAGAAAACGATTCTTGTGGCTGCCATCGCAGTCATGCTTGTCGCGGCGCTCGTCGTCGGCGGCACCCTCGCGTACTTCACCGATACGAAGACCGCGGACAACACCTTCACCATGGGCAACGTCGCGATCACGCTCGATGAGACGAACGCGAACCCGAACGCTCCGACCGGCAGCGGCCGTGTGACGGAGAACACCTACAACGTCTACCCCGGCCAGACCGTGACCAAGGACCCGACCGTTCACAACACGGGCAGCAACGCTGCCTACATCCGCGCGACCGTTACGGTCAGCAACTGGGCAACGCTCAGCAAGGAGCTCTACCCGAGTGTGGCGCTTGCGGACACGCTCAAGGAACTGGTCGGCTCGTTCGGCGAGGGCTGGAGTGTTGTTGGCGCTGCGGCGGATAACTCCGGCGCTGTGACGTTCACCCTGAAGTATGACCGCCAGCTGGCCGCCGGTGCGGACACCGCTCCGATGTTCCAGCAGGTCACCGTTCCCGCCGGGCTCGAAAACGGCAATGCGTCTTCCTTCAAGACCATGACCGTTCAGGCTCAGGCCATTCAGGCGGACGGCTTCACCACTTGGGACGCTGCCTTTACCGCGTTTGACAAGTAATTCCCCGGCAACCCCGATGGGGCGGCGCTGCGCGCCGCCCCACTCGGAGCCTACGGGCCCGAAAGGGGCTGGCTTCCGTCCGGCGCAGATGCCGGCCGGGCCAAAGCTTCCCCGGCCCCTTTCAGCCCTTTATTCCCGGTTCCGTCCGGGCGCGGGCGGCGGAGCTGCCGCCGTCCGCGCGCAGACAGAAATGGAGATCCCACAAAATTTCCTGCGCGCGCCCTCACGGGCGCGGAGAATCCCTCAGCATCAAGAAACATTCCCTCGAGGAGAAAGGTGGTTTGTGCATGAAGAAGAAGTGGACCATCACGGCGGTGCTCGTCCTGGTGGTGGCGCTGCTTGCGGTCGGCACGTGGGCGTATTTCTCGGCCGTCGGCCGGGCGGATAACGTCATCACGATGGGCTCCGTCAAGCTTGCACTGCACGACGAGGACGGCACCGGCCAACCGTTTACGACGGTGAGCGCCATGCCCGGCAGCGTTGTGGACAAAGTGGTTTATGTGGAGAACGTCGGCTCCGGCGCGTTTTACACCCGCGTGAAGATCACGCCTGAGGTGGTCGCCGCGAATGGCGAGCTTGTCCCGCTCACGGACAGGAGCCTGCTCACGCTCGACCTGAACGACACCGACTGGATCCCCGGCGCGGACGGATACTATTATTATAATGGTACGGTCGATCCGAAGGCCGCCACGTCGAAGCTCTTCAACCACGTCACGTTCAGCAAGGACATGGGCAATGAATATCAGAACACCACGGTGCATATCTACGTCACGGCCGAGGCCGTCCAGACGGCGAACCTGGACAAGTACGGCCCCATTGACGTGTGGAAGCATGTCGGAACGGTCGAGGCGAGCACTTCGAGCACGCAGATCGATCCGATCCCGACAGCCTGAGAAAGGAGGACGAAAACATGAAAAAACGCATTCTCTCGCTCGTCCTCTGTGCGGCCATGCTGCTGAGCATGTGCCTGTTCCTCGGCGCCGGCGTGACGAACAGCCTGACCGTTTGCGACAGCAGCGGCGAGGCCGTCAAGCGTGTTGACCTCCCGGTGAACCAGAAGATCAGCCTGACGGCACAGGCACAGTCCGCCGCCGAGAACGATGCCTACCAGTGGCAGATCCGGGCGGCGAAGAACGTCTGGGCCAACATCCTCGGCTCGGACACGCAGACGCTCGAGCTGAGCTACCCCATGGTGGCCAGCGCCCTGAGCGAGAAAAACACGGTTCAGATCCGCTGCAGACTGACCAGCGCCGAGACCGGCGAGGCCACGTTCAGCGATGCTGTCACGGTCGAGGTCACAGCCGCCACCGCTGTGGACACGCCCGCCTCCGCTGACGCTGCAGCCGCCCCGGTGCTCCGCAGCCCGGCCAAAGTCGCCGCGGCCGCGAACGATGCATATGGCACGTACACGATCATCATCAATTACGTGTTTGCAAATGGGAGAACGGCGGCTCAGTCTTGGACGGCAACGGTTGCAAAGGACTCGGATTACAGCGCGACGATCGCCAGCCCTGCAGTCGTTGGTTATAAGCCGGATCAGGACACGGTCGCGATCGATGTGAAGAACATTCAGGCGGATAAAACCTTCACGGTTACTTATTCCCCTGCACTGGTTGATTTTACCGTCGAGTATTACCAGCAGAACGTCAATGATGACAAATACACGAGCGCTGGTACACAGGTGTTTCATGGCTATACGGAAGACCCGGTCAGTAAGTACGCAACTGGCACAAGCGGTTTTGCTGTGAACTATGACGGCTTCACGCGTCTGCTCTATGAAGACACGGCGACGATCGCAGCCGATGGCAGCACGGTCGTGGAGCTCTACTATGACCGCAATTACTACCTCATGAACTTCGACCTCGACGGCGGCTACGGCGTCGAACCCATCTATGCCCGCTACGGCGCACCGATCAGCGTCGGCACGCCCACCAAGCCGGGCTACACGTTCGACGGCAGCTGGACACCGGCCCTGCCTGACACCATGCCGGTCAACGGTGGAACCTATACTGCAAAGTGGACTGCCGGCAATGCAAAGTATGTTGTCCAGTACTGGCAGGAAAACGCCAATGACGATGGTTACAGCTATGTGGAAAAGGCCGATAAGACTGGAACTGTTGGCACTACAGTCAGTGGCTCAAACGATAAGAGTTATCAGGGCTTTACCTATAACAACGAGAAAACAGACAAGAATGTCACCATCAAGGGCGATGGCAGTACAGTCGTCAACGTGTACTATGACCGAAATGTGTACACGGTGACGTTCCCGAAAGGCGAGCTTACTTGCGGAAAAGAGGAGCATAAACATAGTCACGATCAGTGCTGCACAAAGACAGGCATCCATATTCACGGGTATAGTGGTTTAGGGACTTGCAATGCAGATAAGTGCCCGGTGGGTTACGCGCACACCCATAGTAGCAGCTGCTACTCCGATTTGGTTATCGAGGCTAAATACGGAGCATTTATCGGCGACAAGTGGCCTGGCGGTGGATGGTATGTTGACCGCAGTGAAAATACAGCACAGTCGTATCTGGCTGTCATGCCGTTGGGCGGAAAGACTTTCTACGGGCGGCAGACTGGCGACTATACCTCTACAGCAACGTATTACGTTGAGGTGTTACCCGGCGAATCTGGTACGGTCGTAAGTGGAAAAACCTACAAACAGCACCATGTGGATAGTGCAAATCACGGCTGGCAAGGATTGGGGGTTACGGATGAGGAGCGCTACGATCTGGAGGGCTTCACATGCAATGTGAGCATCAGCGCAAAAAATGGAGACGACTACGATGGAGCAAAATTCTATTATACCCGCAACAGCTATGAACTCGTCTATAATGATCAATATGGTAAAGAGGTAACGGAGCGCCTCCCCTACGAACAGACACTCTCTGAATCTGTGAACCACAAGAACAACTACGAGCCGGCCTATCCCAGCGGATCGCTGGAAGCGGGTGCCTACACCTTCGGTGGTTGGTACACTGACCCCGGCTGCACGCATCCTGTGGATTGGACTGCGAAAATGCCTGCGGCAAAAGTTGTTCTCTATGCCAAGTGGGCGCCTGTTACCCACAAGGTAACGACATGGCTGACGGACGCTCAGGAGACGCCTGTCAATGTAGGCGATACCGGCAGCAACGAGCAGACGGTGAATCACCGCGGACTGGCCACGAAACCGGTCACGCCAATTAATGGTGGTTATACCTTCGTCGGTTGGTTCTACAAAGACGCCAACGGCACGGAGCACGCATTTGACTTCTCCATGCCGGTGACAAAGGATCTCGACCTCTACGCCAAGTGGAGCTCGAACACGCTGATGGAGTACACGATTCATTACAAGCTGAGAAATGGCGATACGACCATCGCGCAGGATACCAAGGGCAGTGCACTGGCCGGCTCCACCAAGACCTTTGAGGCCAAGACCGGCGACCAGCTGAACGATGGCTATCGATCCGGCTACTTCCCGGAGACGTCCAGCCACTCTATCACCATGGACATTGAAGGGACTGCCGAAAACGGCAAGAATGATTTCACCTTCTATTACGTGCAAAAGGACAAAGTGAAGTACACGGTTCGTTATCTCGAGAAGGGCACGAACACTGTCCTGCACCCAGAAAAAACGGGTGAAACGCCTGCTGCGGTCATCACCGAAAAGTTTGAGCAGATTAAGGGCTACGCGCCCGACGCATACCAGAAGCGTCTGGTGCTGTCGGCAAACGACAAGGAAAACGTGCTCGTATTCTGGTATACCGAGGATACTGTGCACGCGCCGGTTCAGATTGTTCACGAAATTCAGAACATCGAGGGGGATGGCTATACCGAATATCAGTCTTCCACCAACCTGAACGGTGTGATTGGCGAGAAATATGATGGGACGCCTTTGACGATTCCGGGCTTTAGATACAATAAGAGCGCGAGTACTGCGAGCGGAAAGCTGACGGCGGCTGGTCTTGTGCTGACACTTAAGTACGACCGCATTGAGTATCCCTATGAGTTCCGGTTCCTTGAGCAGGGAACGAACGATCCGCTCGCACCACCGGCTAAAGGAACAGCCCGTTATCAGGCACAGGTGACGCAGACGGCGAAGACCATTCCCGGCTATGCGCTGGTGAACGCGGACAACCAGGCGATCAACATCGCCATTGAGGATCCGGATAACGTGGCCAATAAGAACGTCAAGACGTTCTATTATCAGGAGCAGACGATCGACATCAAATATCAGGTCGTTGGGCCGACTGGTTCCGGCACGCTGGATAATTCGCTGGACAGCAATGTGAAAGTGTTGACCGGCAGTGTGAACGGCTCGACGCCCACGCCGAATGCCGGCTACAAGTTCGTCGGCTGGTTCGAGGACGAAGCCTGCACGCAGCAGGTGAAGAGCAGCTGGGTTGGCGCCGACAACAAGCTCACGCCGCAGCAGAGCGTGAAATACGGCGACCAGGACGGCTACGGAGCAGCTACTTACTACGCAAAGTTTGAGCGCGATGTGTTCGACCTGACGATTGAGAAGAAGGCTGCGAGTGACTCGAATATCGACCGGAACCAGACCTTCGTGTTCCGCGTCCAAGGTGAGGGCGTGGATATGCAGGTCGTGATCACCGGCGCGAACATGCAGGTGATCAAGAACCTCCCGGTTGGCGATTACACCATCACCGAGGACACGAACTGGTCGTGGAAGTACACGCCGGTAGACGGTGCCATGAAGACGCTCATGACCAGCGACATCGAAAACGGCGCCGCGACTGTGACCTTCGAAAACAAAAATAACGGCACCAACTGGCTCACGAGCCTTGCCAAGGCCATCAACACATGGGCCGGCGGCAAAGCCCATGAGAAAACAAACTGAACAGGAGGGATGACACATGAAACGTATCTTTAACGGTTCAGGCGGGAGAAAAGCCGCGCTCATCCTCTCCCTGTGCCTGATCTTCGCGCTGGCAGTCGGCACCACCTTTGCCCTGCTCAAGGCGAACACCGCTCCGGTGACCAACACGTTCAAGGCTGCTGAGTCCGGCACACACGTTGATGTTGAGGATAGCGGCAACGAGAAAACGGGCGTCTTCGTCACGAACGAGGGCACGGCCACGTCCTATGTCCGCGTCAAGCTGGTCATGAACTGGGTCAGCGACGATGGAAAGACTATCTCCGGCGAGCCCGTGAACATTGATGTCAAATACGACACGACCAAATGGTTCGAGCAGGGCGGCATCTATTACTACAGGACGCCGGTCGGACCGAATATGACGACCGATAACCTGCTGCAGAAGGACAAGCACATTACTGAGCCGACGGGCAAGCCCGAGGGCTATCACCTCGAGGTGACGGTGCTGGCCGAGAGCATTCAGGCCGCACCGAGCACGGCTGTGGAAGGCGCATGGACGGCGGTCAAAGTCGGCCCGGACAGCTGCTTAACACTGAAAGACACCACGACACCATAAGGAGGGCAACGGTATGAAACACAAAAAGCTTACCATGATCGTCGCCCTCGTGCTGGTGGTCGCGCTGGCCGCCGGACTGGGCATCTGGGCGACGGGCGAGGCGAACATCCCCACCGTCACGTACTATGACGGCTCGGACGGCACCAACGCACACTTCACCTTCACCCACACCGGCAAGGGCTCGGACACGAACCTGTTCCCGAACTTCTCCGACTGCATGCCCGGCGACAGCCTCACGCAGACCATCCGCGTGCAGGCCGACAGCAAAAACAGCGCGCAGGGCGCAAAGATCTATCTGCGCGCGGAGATCGACGGCGACGCCTCCGCCAAGGAAGGCTCCGCCATCACGTACAACGATGTGCTCGATCACATCAGCATGACCGTGTCGAAAAACGGCGTTGTGCTCGCGTCCAACAAGACCGCGAAGCTCTTCAGCCAGCTCGACGCGAGCGAGGGCCTCAAGAGCAACGTCTTCATTGCCGAGGTCAGCCCCAAGACCGACCCGGTCGATCTGGACGTGACCATCGAGGTCGACCCCGCCATGGGCAACGCGTTCCAGGAAGCGGCTGCGCACGTCGCGTTCGTGTTCTCCGTCGAGGACAACGAAGTGCCGCCTCCGCCGCTGGAGCGTGAGAAGCACGATGCGTACATCGTCGGCTACCCGAACGGCAACGTCGGCCCGAACGACAACATCACGCGTGCGGAGGTCGCCACGATCTTCTACCGTCTGCTGCAGGACGACGCGCGCGAACAGGTCTGGTGCACCACATATCCGTACCCGGATGTGGAGGCCAACAGCTGGTACAGCAATCAGGTCGCCACGCTGACGAACGCCGGCATCCTCGCCGGCTTCCCGGACGGCAGATTCGGCCCGCACGAGCACATCACCCGCGCGGAGTTTGCCACGATCGCGGCGCTGTTCTTCCACGCGCCGGAGGTCGAGGGCGATGCGTTCTCCGACATCTCCGACAGCTGGGCGCGCGAGTACATCAACCGCGCGGCGGCCCTTGGCCTGGTCAGCGGCTTGCCGGACGGCACGTTCCGCCCGAATGCGGAGATCACCCGCGCCGAGGTCATGGAGATCATCAACAACGTCCTGTTCCGCACGCCGGACAAGGATCACTTCCTCCCCGACATGGTCACCTGGCCGGACAACAGCAACCCCGACGCCTGGTACTATGAGCCCGTGCAGGAAGCCACCAACAGCCACGATTACGAGCGCGTGAACAACACGTCGCCCGAGACGTGGACGAAGATCACGCAGCAGCGTGACTGGGATGCGCTCGAGGCCGAGCTGGCCCAGAAGTACCCCAACCGCTAAGCGCGCAGCGCTGACGGAAAACCTAACCATAGCGAACACCCCCTGTGCTCTGCACAGGGGGTGTTTTTGCGCGGCCGATGTGATTTTCGGCCGCAGAATGAGATCGTTTTGCGTGACCAGTGAGGTGTGATTCCGGACGGCGAGGGTGCGGTTGGGGAGCCGCGTTTTGGTGGTTGGGGAGCCGCACTTTGCGGCGCCTCCTGGACTGCGGCGGCCTCCGGCGTCAGGTTCCCGCGCGCGGCAGACTGGCCGCGTTGCAGGAATCGGCCAGCGTGTCCGGCTCGGTGTCGTCGGCGCGGCGGCTGCCACGGTGCTGGCGCAGGCGGTGAGCGCGGTCATGTGCCTGCTGTATGCCTTTAGAAAATATCCGGAGCTCCATCTTTCCGGACAGGATTTTCACGCGGAGGTCTGCGTATATGCGCAGCACCTGGGTCAGGGTCTGCCGATGGGACTTCCGTTTTCGGTGCTGGCGATCGGCATCATCGTGATGCAGCGCGCGCTGGTCGGGTTTGACATCGGGCAAGACGGCATCATGGCGGCCGGAAACCCCGCCCAGAACAGATTCGGCGCCGCCAACAAGCTCAACAATTTCCTGATGTGTCCGATGAATGCGCTCAGCACCGCGATCGTCAGCTTCAACGCGCAGAATCTGGGCGCGGGCAGACAGGATAGGATCCGGCGCGGAACGGTCAAGAGCCTGCTGATCGGGCTCGCCATGTATCTGATCCTCGGCGGCATCGGTATGCTCCTGACGGTCCGGGGCGCATATCAGTATCTGTTTATGAGCGCGGATAAGATCACGGCGGCCACGATCCGCTGCGGCAACCTGTATCTGTATGTGGATCTGTCCATGTATTTTGCGCTGATGGTCCTGTTCGTCTTCCGCTCCGGCGTGCAGGGCGTGGGTCATGCGGAGTTTACGCTGGTCGCCGGCTGCGCCGAGCTGGCCGCGCGCGTTTTGATCTGTGCCTTCCTGCAGAAGCTCGTCAACGGCGGGGCGATCGATTCGTCGGCCTCCGTGGGCGCGTACATTGCGCTGTGCTTCGCAGATCCGGGCGCGTGGATCCTGGCGGTCGTTTCGCTGCTCTATCCGGCCGCGCGGTACCTGCTCGGCGGCGCGCACAAAAAGCCAAGCGGGAACGACTGAAAATCGGTATTGGCAGCGCGGACGGGACGGGCGGACGACTTTGCGGGAGCAAGAGCCGTTGACAAGCGATCCGCAGCAGTATATTATACTACGGGTGGGTGTGTACCTGCCGGCAGTCAGGCGAAGAGTCTGACTGCCGTTTTTGTACCGGCCGAAGCGTGATCGGAGGGATTGTGTATGAATATTACCGTTTATCTTGGCGCAAATGAGGGAAACGACCCCGGCCTGCGCAAAGCGGTCGAAGAGCTGGGGACTTGGATCGGCAGCAGCGGAAACGCGCTGGTCTACGGCGGCTCCAGATCCGGACTGATGGGTGCGATCGCGGACAGCGTTTTGCTCTCCGGCGGTGAAGTGACCGGCGTCGAGCCGCGGTGCTTCATCGAAAACGAATTCCAGCACGACGGCCTGACCAGGCTGATCGTGACCGAGGACATGACGGAGCGCAAACGCAAAATGATCGAGCTCGGCGATGCCTTTATCGCCTTCCCCGGCGGCACGGGAACGCTCGAGGAGATCACGGAGGTCATGTCGAAGGTGTCTCTGAAGCATCTGGACGCGCCGTGCATTCTCTACAACCTGAACGGTTACTACAATGCGCTGCAGGCGCTTCTGGGGCATATGATCGAAAAGGGACTGTCGTCCGAGGAGCGGCAGGAGGGCATTTATTTTGCCGGAGACCTTGAGGAGATCCGGCACATCTTGAGTCTCGCGTGATTTCCGAGCGTCTCCTGAATATGCAAAGATCCCCTCCGTGTGCAGGAAAGCACACGGAGGGGATCTGCTTTTTATAAAGTTTGTTTGGCTGCATGCCGGCCTTTACGCGGCCGCCTCAGCCCAGATACTGCTTGTCGTAGTTGTTCTGGATGCAGGAGATGACCTTCGTGATGACGGTGTTGAACGGGGTGGGCACGCCCAGCCGCTCGCCGTAGCGCGCGATGGCGCCGTTGAGCACGGAGATTTCCGTCTGGCGCTGGTGCAACACGGCATCCTGCGCCATGGAGGGATAGTAGTTGCCGAGGTTTGCGACGATGTTCGGCTCCTCCTTTTCCATGAGCGGCCAGAGGTCGCCGATGCCGAGCGCCTGCGCGACAGCGCAGCCCTCTTTCCAGACGTGCATGACGATGTCGTGGCCGTAGGGGTCGGCGAACGTCTCCTTCACCTTCAGGCGCATGACGGCGCTTACGCCGTTGTAGCCGCTGTTGGCGATGACTTTCTTCCAGATGTACGGACGCACGTCCTCGTCAAAGCTCGCATTGCAGCCGCCCGCCCGGAAGCACGCCTCGAGCGCCTTGCCGGCGGCGTCGGCCTTCGGGTTGTTGTGCACGGCGCCGAAGTGCATCTGGATGCCCTTTTCCGGCTTGCTCACGCACACGCCGGGGCCGGCCAGTTCCGTGCCGATCAGGCCGCTGCCGTAGAGAATGCGGTCGGTCTCCACGAACTGGGCGAGCACCTCGTCGTTGCCGAGGCCGTTCTGCAGCGAGACGACGACCGTCTCCGGCCCGATGCAGGGCATGGTGTCGGCCATGACGTCCGCGGTCTGCGTGGCCTTGACCATGAGGATGACCATGTCCATGGTGCCGATGTCGTGCGCGGTGGCGCTCGTGTGGAAGCCCGTGAGCACCTCCTCGCCCTCCGGCGTGCGGAAGACCAGCCCGTCGGCCGCGATCTTGTCCATATGCGCTTTGTACTTATCGACGAGCCAGAGCTCGGCGCCGCCCTTGCGCAGATAGGCGGCGAACACGCTGCCGGCAGCGCCGGAGCCGATCATTGCAATTTTCATGCGTTTGCCTCCTTAGCAGACTGCCGGCCGGTTGTTGGCCGGCCGGCAGAGAAAATCCGGGGTGGGAAATTACTTCAGGTACTGCTTGTCGTAGTTGCCCTGGATGCAGCGCACGACCTGGGACAGGACCTTGCACACCGGGGTGTCGATGCCCAGCTGCTCACCGTACTCAGCGATCTTGCCGTTGAGCACGTCGATCTCGGTCTGGCGGTGGTTGAAGAGCATGTCCTGGCACATGGACGGATAGTAGTCCGCGATGTTGGTGACGATGTCCTTGTGATCATGGGCGATGAACTCATCGGCGTCCATCGGCACGCCCTTAGCGGTCGCGACTGCGCAGGTCTCGCGGATGACGCTGTGGAACAGCCACTGGCCGAACGGATCCGCCTCGACCTCGCCGATCTTCAGACGCAGGACCGCGCACACGGTGTTGACGGTGGCGTTCACGCAGACCTTTTTCCAGATGAACTTGTAGATGTTGTTGTCGGTACCCGGCTCGCCGTCGCGCCAGTAAGCGTCGCAGCCGCCGTCACGGTAGCACTTGAGCATCTCGGTGCAGGCTGCGTCGGTGAGCTCCGAGCGGACCGCACCGCCGAAGTTCATCTGCACGCCGCCGGCCGGGGTGGACACGCAGTGTGCGGGTTCGGGCAGAGCCGTGCCCAGCACGCCGGAGCCGATGATGCAGCGCTCTTTCGGGAAGACCTTGAAGAGGTTGTCATCGTTGCCGAGGCCGTTGATGAGGGAGACGGCGACGGTCGTGTCGCCGACGACGGGCATGGAGTCCTGGATGGCCTGCTCGAGCTGGGTCGCCTTGGTCATGTAGATGATGACGTCGACCTTGCCCTCCGCAGCGGCCGCGTCAGCAGCGGTGGTGTAGGTGCGGAAGCCCTTGAGCTGGTAGTCGTAATCCTTGTAGCCGCCATCTTCCTCCTGATGGATGGTGAAGTGCATGCCTTCCTCTGCAACCTTCTTCATGTGGGCCTCGTAGCGGTCGATGAGGATGATGTCCGCACCGCCCTTACGCAGGTAAGAAGCGAAGACACTGCCGGCTGCGCCGGAACCATACATTGCAAATTTCATAACTTTTTCTCTCCTTTTCTGAATCTGTTTGCGATATCTTCGGCCGCTGCAGGCGGATGCCTGACGGCGGATTACCGAACGGTGTTGGTGAGGGTGCCGATGCCCTCGATGCTGCACGCGACCACGTCGCCCGGGTGCAGCCACTTCGGCGGGTCAAAGCCCATGCCCACGCCGGCAGGCGTGCCCATGGAGATGATCGTGCCGGGCCGAAGCGTCATGCCCTGGCTGAGCTCGGCAATCACGTACGGCACGTGGAAGATCATGCGGTCGGTCGTGCTGTCCTGCCGGAGCTCGCCGTTGATGCGGCTCTGGATCTTCCGGGATTTGCGCACGTCGAATTCCTCCGGCGTGACGATCCACGGGCCCATCGGCGTGAAACCGTCAAGGCTCTTGCCGCGGTACCACTGCTTGTGCTGGTTCTGGATCGTGCGTGCGCTCACGTCATTTAAAATAGTGTAACCGAACACATAGTCCAGTGCGTCCGCTTCGGTGACGTTGTACGCTGTCTTGCCGATGATGACGGCCAGCTCTGCCTCATAGTCGAGGTCGGCGACGAGATCATTGTGGCTGAGAATGTCGCCGCCGGGGGCGACGGCCTCGTCCACGCGCTTGGAAAAATAGATTGGGAACGTATCCGGTGCCTTGACGCCCTTGCCGGCGACGGATTCGCTCTCCTTGGCGTGGTCAAAATAATTGATGCCCAGGCAGATCACGTCCTGCACCGGGCGGGGGATGGGCGCGAGCAGCCGCACGCTCTCGAGCGGCAGGGCCTCACCGCGCAGCACGGCGGCAGTGTCCAGCACCGGCCAGATGCCGATGAGCGCCTGCATGTCCGCGCAGCCCGGCACGGGATACACGGCGGTGCCGGCCGCGTTGAGCAGACCAACGGCGCTGCGGCCGTCTTTTTCAAATGTCACGAGCTTCATAGCGTGCGCGCTCCCTCCAAAATCGACACGGGGTCATGGATGTGTACGCAAAAATGATGGTTAAAAATTCATCAATCGCGTTTGCTAGGGTCGTCGCCTTGTGTCAAAAATATGCCAAACTCGCTTGACAAAAATCCAACAAGAAATTCGACCTCCCAGCGTTGCTATGATAGCACGAAAGTGTAGACGCCGCAACTGTTTTCTTTCTGTCAGAGTGCTAAAATCACGCAAAAGATTACAAAAACGCCAGAATCAGAGTGCATAAAAATACATGTAGGATTTTGTGCAACTCGACAATTTTCAGAAAACGACTGAAAAAAATTGGGGATTGGAAGAGGCTGTTATTGACTTTTGCGTGTGAGAGAATTATAAATTTACTATCCCGAGTTGTTAACGACTTGTTCATAAATTAACACATGGGTGTGGATTTCGAGCCCTGTCCCAGTTGGTAGGAGAGCACGAGGCAGGATTGAAATAAAAGAGAGAAAAGAAAAAAAGAGCAAAAAAAGAGAGAGGTAAAAAATGGATAACAAAAAGCTCAAGAGCAGCTGGGCAGCCGCCTTTACCGTGGCGTCTGTCTGGTTCGGCACCCACGTGGGCGCCGGCTTCGCGACCGGCAACCAGGTCGTGAACTACTTCGTCCAGTATGGCTGGACCGCGGCAATCTTCCCGCTGCTGGCCATGGGCATTCTGGCCGTTGTCATGTACATCATGATGAAGTTTGCCAAGCTCAACGGTTTCGACAACTACAAGGACACCTATCGCGCCCTGTATCCGAAGCCGTGGATGGAGGTCTTCTTTGAGGTCTTCTACATCATCATCATCCTCGCGGCGGTCGCGTCCTGCGTTGACGGCGCCGGCGGCATCGTCAAGAGCCTGATCGACCTGCCCGATATCATCTGCAACCTCGTCATCATCGCCCTGCTGATCCTTCTGTCGATCTTCGGCGTTGACCTGATCATCAAGGCTTCTACCGTTCTTTCCACCGCGATCCTGATCGTCACCGCGATCCTGGTCATCATGGGCTTTGTCGTTCCGATCGACGCGGTTGCCCAGGAGCTGGCCACTGAGAACGCGGCCTACGCTTCCATCCCGGCCATCGCTGACGTCACCTCCCAGAAGGGCCTCGAGGGCGTCTGGCGCGGCGTGTTTGTGTACGCTGCTTTCCAGTGCGTGTCCGTCCCGGCTATGATCGCCGCTTCCACCGAGCTGACCCACAAGGGCGTCAAGCGCGCCAGCATCCTTGGCTGGCTCATGAACGGCGGCGCGCTCGCCGCTTCCGGTGCCATGCTGCTGCGCTGGTACCCGATCCTCTGCGCCATCAAGAGCACCGGTGTTGATACGGTTGCCAGCATTGCAGCCCGCCATATCGGCGATGTCATGAAGCTCCCCAACCAGAGCGTTGTCACCCTCATGGGCAGCGGCTACACCTGGCTGTTCGTCGTGTACACCATCCTGCTGTTCTGCGCGTTCGTGTCCACGTCCGTCACGCTGGTCTACTCCATGATCCAGCGCTTCGAGGGTCACTGCTTCCCGAAGGCCATCAAGAGCAAGGCTGCGCGCAGCGTGATCGTCGGCCTGATCGTCATCGGCCTGTGCTATGCAGTTTCCCTGCTCGGCCTGTCGACCATCATCTCCAAGATCTACGGCTATGACGGCTACTATGCATTGATCGTTGTTGTGCTCCCGGCGTTCATCTGGGGCATCCCGAAGATCAAGAAGCTGTCTGCCGAGAAGAAGGCAGAGCTGTCGGAGTGATCTGACCAAGGCGCAACTCTCCAGCGTCCCGATTAAGAAATATGGACCGCCGCGTTTGCGGCGTCATAGAGAGGCAACCCCGCAGGCTTTGGCCTGCGGGGTTGTCGCTGTTTTGTAGTGAGTCAGTGGCAGCGGAGTTATGTGACAGAGCCGCAGGGGAGCCCGAGGGGGCAAGGCCCGCCTCGGATGCAATGGACCGCGGATACGCGGAGGCAACCCCGCAGGCTTCGGCCTGCGGGGTTGTCGCTGTTTTGTAGTGAGTCAGTGGCAGCGGAGTTATGTGACAGAGCCGCAGGGGAGCCCGAGGGGGCAAGGCCCGCCTCGGATGCAATGGACCGCGGATACGCGGAGGCAACCCCGCAGGCTTCGGCCTGCGGGGTTGTCGCTGTTTTGCGGGGAGTTAGTGGCAGCGGAGCAATGTGACAGAACCGCAGGGGAGCCCGAGGGGGCAAGGCCCGCCTCGGATGGAATGAGCTGCAGAGATAAGATTTGCTGCGCATTTTTTAAGCCTTCTCCTCAAGGAGAAGGCTCAGGGTGCGGGGCGGCACGCCGCGCACCCGGCAGGGAAAGGCGTTGAAAAACCGCCCCGCAAGTTATAAGACTTGCGGGGCGGTGTGGATTTTTGCTTGTGGTCAATGTGCATTCCGGCGCGGGCAGCGCTCATTTCCAGCGCCACGTAAACGGCACGAACAGCAGCAGCAGCGGGAAGATCTCCAGACGGCCGAGCAGCATGCAGATCATGAGCACGATCTTGCTCAGCGGCGAGAAGATGGCAAAGCTTCCGGTCGGTCCGACAAGGGAGAGCCCCGGCCCGACGTTGGACAGGCACGAGAGTGCGGCGGTGAAATTCGTCGTGAAGTCCAGCCCGTCGAGCGACACGATCAGCCCGGCGATGAGCAGGATGATGATATAGAACGTGAAATACGTCAGGGCGTTGTAGACGGTCTGCCCGTCGACCGGCTTACCATCGAGCCGGACCTCTTCAATGCAGCGGGGGCGCAGCATTTTCTTGACCTCGATCGTGCAGGACTTGAACAGCAGCATCACGCGCGAGACTTTCAGACCGCCGGCAGTGCTGCCGGCGCAGCCGCCGACAAACATCAGCAGCACGAGCAGGAACTTGGAGTATTCCGGCCAGAGGTTGAAGTCGGCAGTCGCAAAGCCGGTCGTAGAGATGATCGATGTGACCTGGAAGAACGAATAGCGCAGGGCATGGCCGACGCCGCCGTAGAGATTGCGGATGTCGAATGCGATCGTGAGGACGGAAAAGGCGATCACACCGAGGAACCAGCGCAGCTCCTCGTTGCGCAGCGCGGTGCGGATGTTGCCGAGCAGAATGAGGTAATACAGGCTGAAGTTGACGCCGAAGAGTATCATGAACACGCCCACGACGATGTCGATATAGGCGCTGTTGTAGTAGCCGATGCTCAGCGCGCGCGTGGACAGGCCGCCGGTGCCGGCGGTGGCGAACGCGTGCAGCAGCGCATCGTAAAAGCTCATGCCGCCGGCGATGAGCAGAACCATCTCCACGAGCGTGAGCGCGATGTACAGCAGGTAGAGGATGGAGGCAGTCTTGCGGATGCGCGGCACGAGCTTGCCGACCGTCGGGCCGGGGACCTCGGCGCGCATGATGTGCATCGACCGGTTGCCGCTCATGGGCAGCACGGCCAGCACGAACACGAGAATGCCCATGCCGCCGATCCAGTGTGTGAACAGCCGCCAGAACATACCGCCGCGCGTCATGCTCTCCGGCGATGTGACGACGCTGGCACCGGTTGTGGTCAGGCCCGAGATCGTCTCGAACAGGGCGTCGATGTAGTTCGGAATGTCACCGGTGAGCACGAACAGCAGGGCGCCGAACAGCGACATGGCGATCCACGACAGGCCGACGATCAGAAAACCGTCGCGTGCGGTCATGCCGCCGGATTTGGCGCGCACGCGCCACATGACCAGCCCGATGCCGCCGGTGACGGCAATCGTGATCAGAAACGGGACCGGAGATTCATCATAGACCAAGGCTGCAATCATCGGCAGGAGCATCAGCGCGGCCTCGATGCACAATACGCGGCCGACGACCTGCCCGATCATTCGAAAATTCATGGTTTTGCCCTCTTTGTGGTTTCGTTATACGAATACAGTATTATACGCCGGTTTGCCTGGTTTGGGAAGCCCCCGGCGCTCAGAACATGCCAAGAGATTTGAACAGAAACACCCATAGGAACATGGTCAGCATGCTCACGGCCGAGGTCACGACGACGATGTCGCCCGCAAGCTCCGCATCGCCGCCCATCTGCTGCGCCATGGTGAAGGAGTTGACGGCGGTCGGCGAGGCGAACACACCCAGCAGCGACACGAACGCCGCGTCCCGGAAGCCGAGCAGCGCACCGAGTCCGAGAAACAGCGCCGGAAACACGATGAGCTTTGCCGCCACGACAGCCGTGAGCTCGCGCACGTAGCGCCGGATGCCGGAGAATTGGAAGAACGCGCCGAGCAGAAACAGCTGCAGCGGCGATGCGATGGCGCTGACGTTCTGGATGGTCTGCTCGAGAATGTGCGGCAGACGGATGCCGGCAGCCAGCGTCAGGATGCCGAGCGCGGACGCGATCACGAGCGGGTTTTTCACGATCTGGCCAAGGACGTGCAGCGGCTTCGGCCTCTGCCCGCGGAATACCTCGAGCACGATGATGGCCAGCATATTGAAAATCGGCACGACGATCGCAATCATGATTGAGATCGTACCGAGCTGGTCGGCGCCGAGCAGCGCCGTCGCCACGGGGATGCCCATGATGACGTAGTTGCTGCGGAACATGCCCTGGATCATCACGCCGCGGCGCTCCGGCAGCTTTTCCATGAGCAGCGTATAGCCGAGCGCCAGCGCGAACGACAGCAGCACACCGCCGACAGCATAGGCGATCAGCAGCGGATCAAACGAGCCGGACAGGTCCGAGCAATATACATTATAATAAAGCAGACAGGGCAGAAAAATGCGAAAGGCGACTTTGTTGATGTTCGAGATCTCCTCCCGGTGGATCCAGCCGAGACAGCGCGCACCGTAGCCGAGCGCCATCACGAGGAACATCGGCAGGATCGCATTCACGGAAATCACAAAATTCTCCATATTCACACCACTTCCGGAGAATCAAAATCAGAAAAAATGAAAATAGAGCAATCGAGCAAAAAACGTCTGTTTTTCAGTTTACTCCCTGCACGGGAAAAACGCAAGTGCCGCGGTTGCCGCGCGGGACGGAACGTGGTATAATCGCAGCATCTTGATGAAAGTTGACGCGGGAGGTGCAGCGATATGACGATCGAGCAGGCCATGGAGCTGATTCATGGCGTGGAGTGGCGCGGCTCGCGCCCGGGGCTCTCTCGCGTGCGCGAGCTGCTGCACCGCCTGGGTGACCCGCAGGACGGACTGCAATTCGTGCACATCGCGGGCACGAACGGCAAGGGCAGCACGGCGGCGATGCTCGCATCGATCCTGCGCGCGGCAGGGTACACGACGGGGCTGTTCACGTCGCCGTATCTAGAGCGCTTCGCTGAGCGCATGCAGGTCAACGGCGCTCCGGTACCGGACGCGGAGTTTGCCGCCGTGTGCCAGACGCTGCAGCCGTGCATCGCTGCCATGGACGACCCGCCGACGGAGTTCGAGCTCGTGACGGCGGCGGCCATGCTGTGGTTCCGGCGGCGGGGGTGCGATGTTGTGGTGCTGGAGGTCGGTCTCGGCGGCCGGCTCGACGCGACGAACGTCATCGCCGCGCCGGCGTGCGCCGTCATCACGAACATCGGCCTCGACCACACGGAGATCCTCGGCGGCACGCTCGCGCAGATCGCGCGCGAGAAGGCGGGCATCCTCAAGCCCGGCACGTGCGCCGTCAGCTATCCGCAGGCGCCGGAGGTGCGCAGCGTCCTGCGCGAGATCTGTGCGCAGCGGGGCATCCCGCTCACGGAGGTGGACGTGTCCGCCATCGTGCCGCTGACCGACAGCGTGGACGGGCAGACCTTCACCTACCGGGGCGCGGAATATGCGCTGCCGCTGCTGGGGGCGCACCAGCTGCGCAACGCGGCCGTCGCGCTCGAGACGGTGGCGGCGCTGCGCGCGCGCGGCTGGCGCATCCCGGACGCGGCCGTGCACGCGGGGCTGGCGCAGGTGCGCTGGCCGGCGCGGTTTGAGCTGCTGCGGCGCGCGCCGTGGTTCGTGCTCGACGGCGGGCACAACCCGCAGTGCGCGCAGACGGTCGCGGACAATCTCGCGCGCTATTTTCCCGGCCGGCGCATCACGCTGCTCGTAGGTGTGCTGGCGGACAAGGACTACCCCGCCATGTTCGCCGCGCTCGATGGGCAGGCGGCGGCGTACATCGCCGCGACGCCGCGCTCACCCCGCGCGCTGCCGGCGGCGGAGCTGGGGGAATATTTGAAACGATTCGGAAAACCGGTTACGGTCTGCGCGGACCCCGCGCAGGCGGCAGAGCTGGCGCTGGCACACGCGGCGCCGGAGGAAGTCATCTGTGCGGTCGGCTCGCTGTACATGGCGGGCGCGATCCGCACGTATCTGCGGAGGGAGAACGATGAGAATTCTGGGCATTGATTACGGCGACGCGCGCATCGGGCTCGCGCTCTCGGACGCCTCGGCCACGCTGTGCGGCCGGGCATGGACGCTCGCGGAGTGGAACCTCGACCGGGCGGTCGATGCGATCGCGGACGTCGTGCGCACCGAGGGCGTGGAGCGCATCGTGCTCGGCCTGCCGAAAAATATGGACGGCACCGAGGGCCCGCGCGCGGAAAAGAGCCGCATGGTTGCGCAGCGGCTCACCGATGCGACGGGGCTCGAGGTCGTGCTCTGGGACGAGCGGCGCAGCTCCATCGAGGCGCACGGCATCCTGCATGCCAACGGCCGCAAGGAGAAAAAGCACCGCCAGACGGTCGACGCCGTGGCGGCGAGCCTGATCCTGGAGGGCTACCTCGGTACGCTGCGCTGAGGCGGGAGGCGAGACGATGCGAAAGAGAAACATCGCGGCGCTGCTGCTCATGGCGCTGCTGCTCACGGGCCTGACCGGCTGCGCGCAGCGGGGCGACACGTCGGGCGTGGAGATCGTCGTCGGCACGTCGGAGCGGTTTTCGGACGAAGATATCCGCGGCGCGATGGACGCGGCCATGCGCGCGTTTCACCGCGGACACAGTGGCTGCGCCATGGTGCGCCTGGCGTACAACGAAGCGTACCAGACGTGCTGGCTGGCCGGCGCGGGCACAGGGGACGACGGCGGCACGATCGTGTTGCTCGCGAGCGTGTATGCGCGCGACCCGGGGCGGCGCAGCGGCCTGACCGCCGGCGAGACCTATACCGACTGGCCCTTTGTGCTCGAGCGGCGCGGCAGCGGCTGGCACGTGGTCAGCAGTGGATATTGAAGATACAGCAAGGGCGGACGCCATATGGCGTCCGCCCTTGCTTTCTGTTCGCTTCACATTTCCTCGACGGTCAGAATGTCCGGCAGCGCGGTCAGATCGTTGCGCAGGTCGCCGGGCCGGAGCGGGGCGCGGCTGTGGATGGGGATGAGTGCGCAGTAGTGGTGCGGCGCGTCGGGCGCGTCGGTGTCCGCGATGCGGCTGATCTCGAGATTTTCGATCTGGACGCGGCGCTCGCGCAGCAGGGCGAGCACGGACTCCATGCACACGGCGTGCGCATACTCGATGTAGAGCGTGAGATCGGTGCTCTTGCTCGTGAGCTTGAACTCCAGCCGGATGAGCACCAGCTCGACCACGAGCACGACGAGCGTGGCAAAGACCGCGCACTCGACATAGCCCGCGCCGCAGGTGAGGCCGATGATGGCCGCGGCCCAGAGCCCGGCGGCCGTGGTCAGGCCCTTGACGCGCTTGTCGCGCGTGACGATGATCGTGCCCGCGCCGATGAAGCCGATGCCGGAGATGACCTGCGCGCCGAGACGCGCGACGTCGGTAAACAGGTGCAGGGAGAGCAGCAGGTACTGGCTTGTGAGCGTGGTGATGGCAGCACCGAGGCAGATGAGGATGTGCGTGCGGAAGCCCGCGGGGCGGCGCTTTGTCTCGCGCTCGGCGCCGATCACGCCGCCGCAGACGACGGCCAGCGTCAGCCGGACGAGAATGGCCCAGAAGCTCAGGGTGCGGATGGGGTCAAAACAATGCAGCATGGCACAGCCTCCTTTCTCAGATCTCTTCGATGAGGATCACGCCGTCGAGCGCCGACAGCTCCGCCAGCAGCTCGGGGTGGTCGCGCCGGTCGGGCAGCACGGCGCTGAACTGGCACAGGAAGTTCGGCAGCGCGGCCGAACCACTGCGGTTGACCTCGAAGTCAAAAATGCGCACGCCCTGCGCGCGCAGGTGCCCGACGACGGTGCCGAGCTTTTCCATGCTCTCGATCTCGAGGCTGATGTTCATGTGGTGCGCGCGGCGGGTCATGCGCCGCTCGAGCGGCGGCAGCGCGTACATACACGCGATCATGAAGAGCATGCTGATGAACGCGCAGGCATAAAACCCCGCGCCGATGGCAAGGCCCAGACACGCGCTCGCCCAGAGCCCGGCGGCGGTGGTCAGGCCCTTGACCTGCTGGCGGGCGGTGATGATGATCGTGCCCGCGCCGAGAAAGCCGATGCCCTTTGCGGCCTCGGCGCCGAAGCGCGACACGTCCTGCGTCGCGCCGATGCTCTCGGCGAGCGCGCGCCACGGTCCGTGGAGCATCTGGTCGAGCTGCAGGCTCAGCAGCACGGTGAGCGTCGCGCCGAGCGCCGTGAGCATATAGGTGCGAAAGCCGGCGGGGCGGTTTTTGCGCTCGCGCTCAAGTCCGATCAGCCCGCCGCAGAGCACGGCGAGGAGGATGCGCAGCATCATCGTGACGATATTCAGTTCACGCAGGTAGGAGAGTACGGACGCCATGGATGCGGCTCCTTTCTGAGTTGTTCACAGGCCGCCGCTGCGCGGCTTGCCGGTGCTGCCGCGCACGATCAGGCGGCTGCGGTATTCCACGCGGTTGATCGGCTGATCCTCCCGATCGTTCGGCCCGCCCTCAATGCGCTCGAGCAGCAGGTTGAAGGCGCTCTTGCCGTGGTTGAAGGTGTTGTTGTCCACGGTCGTGAGCTGGATGCGCTGATAGCCCGAGGTCGTGACGTTGTCAAACCCGCAGAGGCTGAAATCCTCCGGCACGCGGTAGCCCTCGCGCTGCAGCGCGTCGAGCACGCCGAAGGCCACCATGTCATTGATGGCGACGATGCCGGTGATCTTGTCGTTGCGCAGGCATTTGTAGGCCAGCTCCATTCCCGAGCGGTACTCGAGGTCGGGCGTGGTGATCTCCGCCTCGAGCGAGTTGACGTGCGAGCAGATGGTCACGCTGCCCTCCGGACACCAGAGGCGGTAGGCCTCCTGCAGCCCTTCACCGCGGCGCATACGGGAGACGTGATGCTCGTTGAGCGCCGTGGACAGGTAGGCGATGCGCTTGTGGCCGAGGTCGATGAGGTGCTTGGCCACGAGCTGCGCCGCGCCGAAGTTATCCACGTCCACGGTGTCGATGCCGCAGTCCGTGACGCGGTCGCCGACGGCGACGATGGGCACACGGCGGCTCAGTTCGCGCACCTTGGCCGTCTGGATCGGCGTCATGGCGAAGATGATGCCGGCCACGCGCGAATAGTCGAGCGTGTCGAGCAGATGGCTCTCTGTGCGGGGGTTCCAGTAGGTGTTATAGATCGCGGTGTGATACCCGGCGGCGTGCGCTGCCGCGTCGATGCCGGTGATCATCTTGGTGTGGTAGGGGTTGGAGACCGACGGCGAGAGGACGGCAATCTGCTTGCCGGAGCAGCGGGCGGACGGCGTGCGGTAGCCGATGCGCTCGGCCTCAGCCAGAACGCTCGCCACGCGCTGCGAGGAAAAGCGCTCGAGCGACTTGCCATTGAGGATCATGGAGACGCTCGCGGTCGAAACGCCGGTCGCCTCTGCAATGTCGCGCAGGGTGGGTTTGCTGCTCATAGGCACCTCCGGTGACAACACGAGAAGGGAGACCTTTGTGTTGAAAAATTAAGCATTTTTCGGTGAAAAATCGCGCTTTTGCCTTTGCAGTTTCACCAATTTCCAAGAGGAGTATATAGCGAAAACAGAAAAATGGCAAGGAAAATTTCCGTTCATGTTGACGGCATCGCACAAAAATGTTACCATTTTTCACAGAGAGCCGTTAAAATGACGGAGAAAAATTCAACGCTTTTTAAGCAGAAAGGAACTACCTTGAAGAAATTTGTTGCTATGCTTCTTGCGCTGGTCATGGTGTTCGCACTGTGTGCCTGCGGCAGCAACGGCGATAAGGCCGCTGCCAACAACAACGGGGATTACCACCTCGTCCTCAAACTCAGCCACGTGTTCGCTCCGACTGAGCAGCTCACGATCGAGATGCAGCAGGTCGCCCAGCGCATCAAAGAGCGCACCAACGGCGCGATCGAGATCCAGTGCTACGACTCCAGCCAGCTCGCCGTCTATAAGGACAACATCGAGCAGGTCGTCAACGGCGCCGACTGGATCGCCTGCGAAGACCCCTCCTACCTCGCCGACTACGACATCGACTTTGAAGCACTCATCGGCCCCATGATGTACAACAGCATCGACGAGTACTCCTACGTCTGCCAGTCCGATCTGGTAAAGGGTATGTGCCAGAAGCTCGAAGATAACTACGGCATCCATGTACTCGCGCTCGACTTCAACGTCGGCATGCGCTGCATGCAGACCAATAAGGTCATCAAGACCCCCGCTGACCTCAAGGGCATGAAGATCCGCGTGCCCAACAGCTCCATGTACATCAACTGCCTCACGGCCATGGGCGCCACGCCCACCGGCATGCCGTTCTCCGAGACGATCTCTGCCGTGCAGCAGGGCGTCATTGACGGTCTGGAGGGCAACATGAACGCCTACTCCACCAACGGCAGCGCTGAGGTGTGCAAGAACATGTCCCTGACCAACCACCTCGTCGGCACCTGCGGCGCCTACATCAGCTCCAAGGTCTGGAACAGCATCCCGGAAGAGTACCGCACCATCATTCAGGAAGAGTTCACCAAGGGCGCTAAGGAACTGACCGACTTCACCAACGCCTCCTTTGCCGAGACGAAGGCCAAGCTCGAGAAGGAGCAGGGCTGCTCGTTCAACGAGGTCGACGTCGATGCGTTCCGCGCTGCCGTGCAGCCGGAGTTTGACCGCATGGTCAAGGAGGACGGCGTGACCGCTACCTTCTATGAGCAGGCGCAGGCCATCCTCGCCGAGTACCGTCAGGCCAACAAGTGAGCGCTGCGCGCTGACGGACGGCCGGAAGCCCCATACCGGCTTTTTGTGCCGGGTGTCCCGCACATGCTGCCGGACACCCGGCATTGCTGAGCAAAGCCACAGAAAGCAGAGGAAAGCAAATTTGAAAAATGCACTGAAAAATTTTGACGGGGTCATCGCGGGCGCGATGATGATCGTAACGATCCTGCTCGTCATCGTCAACGTGATTACGCGAAAACTGTTTAACTATATCATCATCTGGAGCGAGGAGATCGCCACCTCCTGCTTCGTGTACTCGGTGTTCATCGGCGCGGCCTATGCCTACCGCAAGCACCAGCACGTCGGCGTCGATCTGCTCGTGGAGCGGCTGCCGGCCGGCGCGCGCAGGGTCGTGCATCTGATCACCAACGCCCTGCTCGTGATCATCAACGGCTACATCACGGTGCTCAGCGTGCAGTTTATCCAGTCGTCCTGGATCAAGCGCATGCCGATCACAAAGCTGCCGTCCTCCGCGGTCAGCACGGCGCTGATCATCGGCTTCGGCCTGATGACGATCTACTCGCTCGTCTTTTTCGTCAAAGACCTCAGGCGCAGCGGCAGCCACGGCGGGGAGGTGGACGCATGAGCACGTTCCTCTCCATCCTGCCGATCATCATCGCGCTCGTGCTGTATTTCACGGGCATCCCGATCGCCTACGCGCTCTTTGCCGCGGCGCTGACCTACTTCGGCTTTATTGACACGACGACCGTGCCGTGCCTGCTGATGCAGAAATTCATCACGTCCACGCAGTCGTTCCCGTTCCTCGCGATCCCGTTTTTCATCATGTGCGGCTCGATCATGAACTACGGCGGCATCAGCGCGCGGCTCATGGACTTTGCCGACGCGCTCACCGGGCATCTGCCCGGCGGCCTTGCGCAGATCAACGTCCTGCTGAGCATGCTCATGGGCGGCTGCTCCGGCTCGGCCAACGCCGACGCCGCCATGGAGTGCAAGCTGCTCGTGCCCGAGATGGAAAAGCGCGGCTACGGCAAGGGCTTTTCCGCCGCGATCACGGCGGCGTCCTCGTGCGTCACGCCCATCATCCCGCCCGGGATCAACCTCATCGTCTACGGTCTGATCGCCGGCGCATCCGTCGGTCAGCTCTTTGCTGCCGGCTACATCCCCGGCCTGCTTATGGCTGTGACGCTGATGATCGCCGTGGCGATCATCGCCAAAAAGCGCGGCTACGCGCCGTCCCGTCCCCGCCGTGCGACGCTCGGCGAGATCGGCCGGCAGGCGCTCAAGTCCTTCTGGGCGTTGTTTTTCCCGCTGGGCATCATCATGGGCATGCGCTTCGGCATCTTCACGCCGACGGAAGCCGGCGGTGTGGGCGTGCTCTACTGCCTGATCGTGGGCAAGTTCGTCTACAAGGGCCTGAAAAAGGAGCACTTCGTCCCCATCCTGCGCGAGACCATCTCCGGCACCGCCACCGTCATGCTCATCATCGTGTCGGCGACCGTGTTCGGCTACTACCTCAACTGGGAGAACATTCCCACCATGCTGCTCAACGCCGTGACGAGCTTTGCCAGCAACAAGTTCCTCGTGCTGCTGGTCATGAACGTTGTGCTGCTCATCGTCGGCATGTTCCTCGAGGGCGGCGCGGCGCTCATTATCCTCGCCCCGCTCATGGTGCCGATCGTGAAGGCGGCCGGCATCGACCTGGTGCACTTCGGCATTGTGTGCAACGTCAATATCATGATCGGCGGTCTGACCCCGCCATTCGGCTCTATGATGTTCACCTGCGTGTCCATCACGGGCTGCAAGATGCAGGAGTTTATCAAGGAATGTGTGCCGTTTATCATCGCGCTGCTCATTGCGCTGCTGCTGCTGACGTACATTCCGGGCATCTCGATGCTGATACCGAATCTCATTTATTAAGGGAGACAATTGCATGAAAGTTATGGCACACCGCGGCTACAGCGGCGTATATCCGGAAAACACGATGCTCTCGTTCCGCGAGGCGGTCAAGGTCGGCTGCGACGCGATCGAGATGGACGTGCATGAAACGCGTGACGGGCGCCTCGTCGTCATCCATGACGAGCGGCTCGACCGCACGACCGACGGCACCGGCCGCATCTGCGATCACTCGTTCGCCGAGCTGCAGCAGGTCAACGCCGCTGCACGCTTCGCGGGCAAGTACGCCCCCGAGCGCATCCCGTCGTTCGACGAGTATTGCGAGTGGGCCTCCGGCGAGTCCGTCGGCCACAACATCGAGATCAAGACCGACAAGATCTACTACCACGACATCGAGCGCAAGATCTGGGCGACCATCGAGCGCTACGGCCTGGAGCACAAGGTCATGTTCTCATCGTTCAACCACTTCTCGCTGCGCCGCATCCTCGAGATCAGCGGCAACGCGGTCGAAGTCGGCGCGCTCGTGCTCGAGGACAGCATCGGCGGCTTCCCTGGCTACTACTGCCAGCAGGCGGGCTTTGCCTGCTACCACCCGCCGATCGAGATTCTCACGGACGAAAACGTGCGCGACTGCAAGGAGCACGGCGTGAAGATGAACGTCTGGACCGTCAACGACATGGCCGGTCTGGAGCAGCTGCACCGCTGGGGCTGCGAGGGCATCATCACAAACTTCCCCGGCGTGGCCAGCGGCTGGCTGCGCGCGCAGGGTGAGTGAGCCGGACGCGGCGGAACCAAAAACGGATAAAAGAGGCGGCGCCCCCGGAGCATCTGCTCCGGGGGCGCTTTGCCTGTTCCCGCAGGCCGCACGGGCCATTTGCGCGAGTCCGCGCGCGGCGGCATGAAAAAATCCCTCCGGCAACCGCATAGCCGGAGGGATTCTCGTTTACGGGATCAGATCTTCATGCAGACATCCCACGCGCGCCAGATGACGGTGCGCAGGTTGCCGATGGCAACGCAGTCGCCCACGCGGTGGACCTGCTTGTTGTCCTTGCCGCCGACCGGAGTCGGGATGAAGCCGACGCCGTTGACCACGTTGTCGCACGCGACGAAGGTGCTCTCGCCGGTCTTGACGTTCTTGACGGTGCAGCCGGTGTCCGTGATCTCGGTGACGGTGGACTCGAGATAGGTCGGGACCTTGTGGTACTCCATCGCGTCGCGCAGGAAGGAGGTGTTGGCAAGGCAGGTGGCCTGTGCCGCAACCAGGTCGTTCGCGTACTCGACGATGATGGGGTGCTTGCCCTGAAGGACAAGGTCATACGCCGCCTCACAGGAGGACTGGCCGCCGCCGATGAACAGAACCTTGTCGCCGACTTCCTTCTTGTCCTTGAGCAGCTCCGTGAACGTGAGCGTCTTCTCAAAGCCGGGGATGGACGGCATGGTGCGCGGGATGGAGCCGCTGGCGACGATGATCTCGTCAAAGCCGCGCAGGGTGTTCACGTCCGTGACCTCGGTGTTCAGGCGCACGTCGATGCCTTCCTTGGCGACCTCGTTGAGGTACCAGCGGATGAGTTCCTTGTCGTTCTCCTTGAAGCTCATCGCGGACGCGGTGAGGAACAGGCCGCCGAGCTCGCCGGTCTTTTCAAAGATGACGGGGTTGTGGCCGCGCTGCTTGAGCACGAGCGCGCACTCCATGCCGCCGATGCCGCCGCCGATGATGGCGACCTTCTTCGGATGGCGGGTCGGGACGATCTTGTACTTGTTGTGCTGCATGGTCGTCGGGTTCAGAGCGCAGCGGGCCAGGTGCAGGGAGTCGTCCATGCTCTGGAGGTTCGCGGTGCCTTTGAACTTCGACATGTTGAAGCAGCCGTTGTGGCAGCGGATGCAGGGCTTGATCTCATCCTCGTGGCCGCTGAGGATCTTGTGGATCCACTCATGGTCGACGAGGTTCTGGCGCGCGATGGCCACGGCGTCGAGACGGCCGGCGGCGATCTCTTCGGCGGCCTTCACGGGGTCCATACGGCCGGCGCAGACGACCGGGCGGCTCGTGAATTTCTTGATGTGCTCGACATACTCGAGGTTGCAGTTATCGGGCATGTACTGCGGCGGATGTGCCCAGTACCAGGCGTCGTAGGTGCCGTTGTCGCAGTTGAACATGTCGTAGCCCGCGTCCTCGAGGTACTTGACGGCCTTCTCGGACTCGGCCATATCGCGGCCGAACTCGACGAAATCGGTCTCGTACGGCATGGCGCCCTTGCCCCACGCCTTGGTCTTGGACACGACGGAGTAGCGCAGCGACACCGGGAAGTCGGCGCCGGCCTGACGCTTGATCTCCTGCACGATCTCGACCGGGAAGCGGAAGCGGTTCTCGAACGAGCCGCCGTATTTGTCGGTGCGGTGGTTCCAGTTGGCCATGGTGAACTGGTCAAGCAGGTAGCCCTCGTGCACGGCGTGGATCTCCACACCGTCGATGCCGGCGGCGCGCAGCTTCTTGGCGGTCTGGCCGAAGGCGTAGACCATGTCCTCGATCTCCTTGACCGTCAGCGGGCGGGACATGACGTCCTCCTTCCAGCGGTTCGGCACCTCGGACGCGGAGGCGCAGATGTACTGCACGTCCACGATGGGGCTGGCGATCTTGTTGAGGACGTTGTTCTTGGCCAGCTTCGTCATCCAGCCGTTGATGGCCATGGAGCGGCCCATGCCGGCGGCGAGCTGGATGAACAGCTTTGCGCCCGTCTTATGGAACTCGACCATGTACTCTTTGAGCTGCTTGAACATCTGATCGTTCTGGTACAGCCACTTGCGGCCGGGGATGCCCAGCGGGTCGCGGATGCACTGCATGCCGGGCAGGATCAGACCCACGCCATCCTGTGCGCGGTTGAGCAGGAAGTAGGCTGCTTCCTTGTCAAAGTGGTTCGGCTCCATCCAGCCGAACAGAGACGTGCCGCCCATGGAGCACTGCACAATGCGGTTTTTGATCTCCACATTGCCGATCTTCCAGGGGGTGAACAATGCGTTGTACTTTTCGTTCATGTAATACGCTCCTTCTATATTTTAGGTCTCTCCGGACCCTGGGTTACGTTTCCTCCGGGACATGAATCTCCCGGATGGTAAAGTCCTTACCGGACAGCACCGTTTTGTTGAAGCTGTTGCAGTTCGGACAATAACCGTTGCACTCGATGACATTGAAGATCTCGTCGCAATCCTCGCACTCGGCCATGCCGGGCACGATGTTGACGATGAGCTTCGTATTTTCCAGCGGCGTGCCCTTCACGACGGGGGGATAGAGCTCCTCCACGTACTCCGGAATGACGAGCGAGAGCTCGCCGCAGTCGGCCACGATCTCGGAGATTTCGTCGATCTGATTGGCTGCCGCGTAGTCGGTGACGGTCTTGACCATGGCGCGCACCACACCGATCTCATGCATGGCGCTGCTCCTTATCTGCCGCGCGTCTTGCGCACGAGGCGGCCGATGGCGGCGGGGGTGTTGCCGGCCACGGTCAGCAGGGTGCGGAAGTATTCACGGCCGTGCGTGTCGTTGACCTTCTCGAGGCGGATGGCGTCGAACTTGCACTTGGTGGTGCAGATGCCGCAGCCGATGCACTGGTCCTCGTTGAGGACGACCGCGCCGCAGCCGAGGCAGCGCTCGGTCTCCTTTTTCATCTGCTCCTCGGTGAACACACCGCGCAGATCGTGGAAGGTCTTTTTGGCCTCCTCCGCGGAGCCGTCATGTGCGTGCTGGCGCGGGGTGTTGTCAAAGCTCTCGATCGGCACGGCCACGGTCGCGGGATCGAGCGACTTGTAGTCGCGGTGGTCACGGCCGATGAGCTGGCTCTGGCCGGGGTGCACGAAGCGGTGGATGGACACGGCGGCCTCTTTGCCGGCGGCGATGGCGTCGATGGCAAACTTCGGGCCGGTCACAAGATCGCCGCCTGCGAACACGTCGGGCTCGGCGGTCTGATACGTTGCGGGGTCAACCAGCACGGTGCCGCGCTTGCCAAGCTGGAGCTTCGAGCCGGCATCGATGCCGCACAGGTCGATCTGCTGGCCGATGGCCGAGATGACGGCGGAGACGGCAAGCGTCTCGAACTCGCCCGTGCCGACGGGCTTGCGGCGGCCCTTCTCGTCGGGCTCGCCGAGGGCCATGGTCTCGACCTTGATGGCCGTGACCTTGTCCTTTTCGCCCAGGATCTCGACCGGGGCGCTCAGGAAGCGGAACTTGACGCCCTCGGCCTCGGCCTCGGCGACTTCTTCATCCGCTGCGGGCATCTCCTCGCGGCTGCGGCGGTAGAGCAGCGTCACGTCTGCACCGCGGCGCACGGCGGCGCGCGCGACGTCGATGGCGACATTGCCGCCGCCGATGACGGCGACCTGCTTGCCGATGGCCGGGCGCTTGCCGAGGTTCACGGCGCGCAGGAACTCGACACCGGTGAACACACCCTTCAGATCGTCGCCCGGGCAGCCGGCCGGCGTGCCCTTGGAGGCGCCGACGGCGAGGTAGATCGCCTTGTAGCCGTCCGCGCGCAGCGCGTCGAGCGTCATGTTCTTGCCGACCTCAACGCCGAAGCGGAACTCCACGCCGAGCTCCTTGAGCACGTCGATCTCCGCGTTGACAACGTCCTTCTCGAGGCGGAAGCTCGGGATGCCGAGCGTGAGCATACCGCCGGGCACGGACTCCTTCTCGAACACGGTCACGGGGTAGCCCTTGACGGCGAGGTAGTACGCGCAGCTCATACCGGCAGGGCCGGCGCCGATGACGGCGATCTTCTCCGTGTACGGACGGCCGATCTGGTTGAGCATCTTCGGCACGAAGCGGGTGCTGGCCTCGAGATCCTTCTCGGCGATGAACTTCTTGATGTCATCGATGGCGATCGGATCGTCGATGCTGCCGCGGGTGCAGGCGTCCTCACAACGCTTGTTGCAGATGCGGCCGCAGACGGCCGGGAACGGGTTTTCTTTCTTGATGAGCTCCAGTGCCTCGGTGTAGCGGCCGAGGGACGCGAGCTTGATGTAGCCCTGAACCGGGATGTGCGCCGGGCACTCGGCCTTGCAGGGGGCGGTGCCGCTGGGCATGACGTCGGAGCGGTTCGTGCGGTACTCGGGGTTGTAGCTCGAGCGGTGGAACGGCACGCTGGCGTCGGTATCGTAGGTATCGGAGATGTGCGGATCGGTCGCGCAGCGCTTCTGGCCGAGCTTGAGCGCGTTGGTCTGGCAGTTTTCGACGCACTGACCGCAGGCGACGCACTTTTCCTTGTCCACGCGGGCGATGTAGTTCGAGCGGATGGCGCGCGGCGTGCGGAACAGCTCCGCGATGCGCAGCGCGAAGCACGAGCAGCCGCAGCAGTTGCAGATGGCGTTCGTGTCCTCGAAGCCGGGGGTCTGGTTGATCTCGTGCACGAGACCGTTGTCCTCGGCGCGCTGGAGGATCTCATATGCCTCTTCCTTGGTCACGAGGCGGTGATACCCCTGCTCGGAGAAGCAGAGGGCGTTGTCGTTGAGGTACATGCACATATCCTCTTCGAGGTGGCCGCAGCCCTCGCCCATGAGACGGCGGGCACGGCGGCAGGAGCACGGACCGACGCTGATGGCGGTCGCGTTCTCGATGAGGGTGCGCACTTCGTCGTAGGAGGCGGCGTGCGAGTCGTTCTCGATGGCGCTCATGACGGGCATGACGCGCATGAAGAACATACCAGTCTTGCCGGAGTCGAGCATCGGCGCGAGCATTTCCGGACGGCGGCGGGTGTACGCCTCGAAGCTCTCGCCGAGCACGGGGTACTTGTCGCACTGCTCACGGTTGGCAAGGATGCCCTCCATGATGCCCGGGACCCAGATCGGGTAGAAGTAGCAGCGCTTGCCGTCCACATAGCGGTAGCGGACTGCGCCGGTCTTGCACAGCTTGTCGAGCTGCTCCTGCGTGAATTCCACGCTCTTTCTTGCGCGCTTGGCCACTTCCTCAACCGTGCGGTTGGTCTCCAGGCGCACGTGCATCATGATCGCACACATATCATCGTCGATGATCGGCTCGAGGATCTTATACTCGGGATCGTCATACGTGATGCCCATGTACGTCATGCTCTCAAGGCTGATCTTCGTAGCCAGCTTGAGAATATTCGGTCTTTTTGCCATGCCGTTTCCTCCTTCAGTGTAGGGTGGTATTTAAAAGGTGTTCCCTGTCCCCTTATTGCTTGGGCGGCGCCGCGAATGCGCGCGCGAACTGCTCGCACAGCGCGTCGATGCGCACGTGCCCGTCGAGCTCGTGCACACTCGGCACACCGACGGACATACGCTGGATGACGCCGAGGATCGCATCGTAGGCATTATAGTAGAGCATCTTGACATCGGCGTTGGGGTCGACCGTTCCGTCGGCGAGGCCGCGGCGGATGGCCGCCGCGATCGGGCCGGGGGCGACCTCAAAGCGCTCCGGCGGGCGGTTGACGACCGCGTGCTGCCGGCCGGCGTTGCACAGCGCGACCTCCGCATCCAGCGAGAAGCGGATGCCCGCGGGGTCTGTAAAGATCAGCCCCGCGTAGCTGCGCAGCAGCACGCGGATCTCCTCGATGCCGGTCATGCCCCTGCGCCGCTGCTTTGCCAGCGACTGCGCGGCCAGTTCCTTGGCCCTGTCCCAGTAGAGGTAGGCCGCCGCGATGACGAGCTCATCCTTGCCCGCAAAGTACCGGTAGACCGAGCGCTCGGTCAGGCCGGCGTGCTGCGCGATGTCGCGGATGGTCGTCTTTTCAATGCCGTTTTCAACAAAACACGCCAGTGCCGACTGCGTTACGAGTGCGATATTCTGTTCCCGCACCTCTTGCATCGACATGGGCGTGCCTCCTGTCTGCTATGTTTGTCAGATGGACTGACATTGTTATTATACCTGTTTTTTGCCGGTATTTCAACTGAAAGTTGCTCGTTTTTTAACGAGTTTGTCATACAAAAAACACCGGTATGGTCAAAAAACCACACCGGTGTACAGCTTGTCAAAAACAATGCCGGGGTATTGGGCGCATCGCGCGTGTCACACGGGGTAATCGCCGGAGAGCTTCTCGTCGGCGTTCGTGCCGGTGTCCGTGTTGCGGAAGAAGAGGAAATACGCGGCCACGCACAGCGCCACGAGCGCGTAGGCAAAGACGATGACGGCGGTGTTGCCGGCCGCGATCTCGGACTGCAGGCCGCCGATCTCGACGATGAGGATGAGCGCCGGCGTCACGAAGCGGATCATGACGGCGTAGACCTTCTTGAGCCAGCCGGCCATGGGTGTGCCTCCGGCCTCGATCTCGGCCACGGCGCGCTTGGGCGTGATGAACCAGCCGACGACGATGCAGGAAAACAGCGCGCACACGGGCATGAGTACGGTGTTGGTCACCTCGTCAAAGAACGTCAGCCAGTCGAGCCCGAACAGCGCGGGACTGGATTCCTCGAGGATGGCGACATGGCCGAGCGAGATGCCGATCGGGATCGACACGAGAAAGCAGACACCCGCGACGATGAGCGCGGCGCGCTTGCGGTGGGCGTGGAATTTCTGGATGACGAACTGCGTCACGACCTCAATCAGCGACACGACGGAGGTGATGGCGGCGATGTCGACCATGACGAAAAAGGCGAACGACACGACCTGACCCACGCCGCCCATGGACTCGAACACCTGCGGCAGGATGATGAACATGAGCGCGACGCCCTTGCTGCTGCCGAGCAGCGCGGGGTCAAAGTGCGCTACCGACGGGAAGATCGCCAGACCCGCGATGAGCGCCACGAGCGTGTCGAAGATGCAGATCATGGCGGTGGAGCGCACGAGGTTGACCTCCTTGCCGGTGTACGAGCCGTAGGTGATCATGATGCCCATGCCGAGCGACAGGGAGTAAAACGCCTGACCCATGGCCACGAGCACGGACTTGAACGTGATGCCGGAGAAATCGGGCTTGAGGTAGAAGCTCAGACCCTCACGCACGCCGCTGCCGAGCGTCAGCGCGTAGACGGCGATGGCGACGAGGATCAGAAACAGCACCGGCATGAGCACCTTGGACGCCTTCTCGATGCCGTCCTTGACGCCGCCCATGATGATCACCATGCTCAGCACGAGGAAGATGGCGGTGTAGAGGATGACCTCGCCCGTGTTGACGGAGAACGTGCCGACGATGCCGGCGTTGCCGCTGAAGGAGTTGAGCGCGTACTTCGTCGTCCAGCCGCCGAGCACGGAGTAGTAGCAGATGATGAACGCGGGGATCACGATCGCCACGAGCCCGCACCAGCCGAGGTTCTTGTGGATCATCTTGTAGGCGGTCATGGGGTTTGCCTGCGCGCGGCGGCCGAGATAGATCTCGCTGAGCATCGTCACGAAGCCGATGAGCAGCACGCACGCGATGTAAATGAGCACGAAGGCCGCGCCGCCGTTTTGCGACGTCTTGTACGGGAAGCCCCAGAGGTTTCCGAGCCCCACGGCACTGCCGGCGGCGGCGAGGATGAAGCCGATGCCGCTGGCGAATCCAACTTTTTTCTTTTCCATAACAGATTTCCTTTCTGTCCGTTTTTCTATACAACAAAAAATCGGCCCCGACCAAAACGGTCGGGGCCGACTCCTGGTATACCAAGTCGTGCTTATCCCGCAAATACCGGTTTGGTTCGTTCTGCTGGCGGTGCGATGCCCAGAATGCTGAGTATAGCAAAAATCGACACTGCAAGTACAGTGTCGATGGTAAGCAGAAGGGCGCTGTTGTTGGTATTCGCGTCAGAGCATGCGAAGCCGGCCGCGCACGTGGTCGCGGCTGCGTCATTCTTGCGGCGGAAAAACGTGTTGCGCATGGCTTGCAGCTCCTTTCAAAGGGAATTTGGCGTCATTGTACGCGCCGGTGCGGCGGTTGTCAACGGCGGAATGCTTTCGTATTTTTGATAAGGAAGTTTCAAATTTTTGAATCATTCAGTAAAAACCCCGGCGCGCGGGCCGGGCCGCGCGCCGGGGGATGGAAAACAGATCAGGCGTTCGCTTCGAGCTTGTGCAGCGCCTTGCGAAACTGTGTCGCAAACAGGATGGCCGTGCACGTGACGGCAATGACGTCCGCGACCGGCTCGGCCAGATACACGGCCGTCGTCTGGTCGGGCAGCAGCGCCGGCAGCAGATAGATCAGCGGCAGCAGCAGCACGAACTTGCGCAGCACGGCCACGATGATCGAGCACAGCGCGCTGCCGATGGACACGAACGTCATCTGGCAGGCGATCTGGATGCCGAACAGGAACAGGCCCGCGCAGTAGATGCGCAGCACGCGCGCCGTGAAGGCGATGAGCTCCGCGTCCGGCGTGAAGATGCGCGCGAACAGCCCGGGGGCGAGCTCGATGAGCAGCCAGAGCGAGACGGAGTAGATCAGGCACACCTTCAGCAGCAGACGGAACGTTTCGCGCACGCGGTCGGTGTTCTTTGCGCCGAAGTTGTAGCTCGTGATCGGCTGTGCGCCCTGACCGATGCCCTGCAGCGGCAGCATGGCAAACTGCATCACGCTCGTGAGAATCGTCATGGCGCCGACGGCGATGTCGCCGCCGTACTTGAGCAGGGAGGCGTTGAAGCATACGGAGATGACGCTCTCGCTCGCCTGCATTGTGAATGTTGCGAGGCCGAGCGCCACGCACGGCAGGATGAGCTTCGGCGAGACGAAGAGGTTTTCCCGCCGCAGGCGCAAAAACGCCTTCTTCCCGCACAGGAACACCAGCACCCACGCGCACGAGAGCCCCTGTGAGAGCACGGTCGCCAGTGCTGCGCCGCGCACGCCCATGCCCAGCGCGAAGATGAAGATCGGGTCGAGGATGATGTTCGCCGCCGCGCCGATGAGCACCGTGTACATGCCCACCTTGGCAAAGCCCTGCGCCGTGATGAACGCGTTCATGCCCAGCGTGAGCTCGACAAAGAGCGTGCCGAACGCATAAATATGCAGGTAGTCCGCGGCGTAGTCAATGGTATTTTCGCTCGCGCCGAAGGCGAGCAGTGCCTCGCGCCCCCAGAGGAGCAGCACCGCCGTGAGCACAATGGAGATGCCGATCTGCAGCGTGAAGCAGCCGCCGAGCGTCTTTTCGGCGCTGTCCATATCGTCGCGCCCCATGTAGATCGACGCGCGCGGCGCGCCGCCCGAGGCCGTGAAGCACGCGAAGGCCGACACGATCAGAATGATCGGCAGGCACACGCCCACGCCCGTTAGCGCGAGACTGCCGACCTCCGGAATGTGGCCGATGTAGATGCGGTCGACGATGTTGTAGAGCATGTTCACCAGCTGCGCGATCACCGTCGGGATCGCGAGCCGGCGCAGGAGCTGACCGACGGGTTCCGTGCCGAGAAATGTTTTGTCCTGCTGCATTTAACTTTCCTCCCTGTTGGCCATACGGTCAAGATTCTGCGCGAACGCTGTCAGACAGTGCTGGAACGTTTCGAGCGCGTCGGGCGCGAGGCCCGCGGACATCTGCGCGACGAACTGCTCCTGCAGCGCCTGACCGCGCGCGACGATCGGCGCCGCCTTGTCCGTGCACACGAGCCGGCAGCGGCGCCGGTCGCCGGGGTCGCGCGTGCGCAGCAGGTAGCCCTCGCGCACGAGATTGTCCACGTGGAACGACACGATGCCCGGCTTGAGCTTCCGGCACGTGCAGATGTCGCGCGCGGTGTCCAGCCCCGGATTGTTGGCCAGAAAGAGCAGAATGTCCACGGCGTTTTGCGCCATGTCCAGCTCCGCGCTCAGCGGCTGCATGACGGCGGCGTAAGCGTCGAGGATGCGGCGCGTGTACGTATAGACCTGCGATGCGGTGAGCACGGCGGTCACCTCCCGAAAAATAGTTCAATTTTGAACGATTTTGTATTATACCAGCATCCGCCCGAAAAGCAAGCGGAAAATTGTGAACATTTGTGCGTTGACAACGGCACGATTGTGTGTATAATTGTATACAATAATACAAAGCAACAGAAAGGAGCCCCACTGCCATGCTTGAAATATCCGGAAAGACGAATTTGCTGGAGCAGAATGCGTATAAATATTCGCTCCAGGACGTGGCGGAGCCGAACCTCCAGCGCGACATCTACACGCAGGGAATGGTGCCGAAGGTGCCGTTCAACCACCGGCGCGTGCCGATGAACATGCCCGAGGAGATCTGGATCACGGACACATCCCTGCGCGACGGGCAGCAGTCTGTGGAGCCGTACACGGTCGAGCAGATCGTGAACATTTACAAGTACCTGTCGCGGCTCGGCGGGCCGTACGGCATCATCCGGCAGACGGAGTTTTTCATCTACAGCAAGAAAGATCGTGAGGCGCTCGAAAAGTGCATGGAGCTGGGGCTGAAGTTCCCGGAGATCACGACGTGGATCCGCGCCACGAAGGAGGATTTTCGCCTCGTGCGCGACCTCGGCATCCGCGAGACGGGTATCCTCGTCAGCTGCAGCGACTACCACATCTTCAAGAAGATGAAGATGACGCGCCGTCAGGCCATGGACTATTACCTCGCCACCGTGGCCGACGCGTTTGAGGCCGGGGTCGTCCCGCGCTGCCACCTCGAGGACATTACGCGCGCCGACTTTTACGGTTTCGTGGTGCCGTTTGTCAACGAGCTGCAAAAGCTCTCGCGCCAGGCGGGCATCCCGGTCAAGATCCGCGCGTGCGACACCATGGGCTACGGCATCCCCTACACGGAGGCGGCGCTGCCGCGCAGCGTGGCCGGTATCATCTACGGCCTGCAGCAGTACTCCGACGTGCCGAGCGAGTGCCTCGAATGGCACGGGCACAACGATTTTTACAAGGCGGTCGTCAATGCCTCGACCGCGTGGCTCTACGGTGCGTGCGCGGTCAACTGCTCGCTGCTCGGCATCGGCGAGCGCACGGGCAACATCCCGCTCGAGGCGATGGTGTTCGAGTACGCGTCGCTGCGCGGCTCGCTCGACGGCATGGACCCGACCGTCATCACCGAGATCGCCGACTACTTCCAGCACGAGATCGGCTACAACATCCCGCCGATGACGCCGTTCGTCGGGCGTGACTTCAACGCCACGCGCGCCGGCATCCACGCCGATGGTCTGCTCAAGGACGCCGAGATCTACACGATCTTCGACACCGAGAAGCTGCTCAACCGCCCGGCGTCCGTGCAGGTCGCCAAGACGTCCGGCCTCGCGGGCATCGCCTACTGGATCAACCAGAACTACCACCTGACCGGAGATGCGCAGATCGACAAGCACGACCCGCTCGTGCTCGCGCTCAAGGGCTGGGTGGACGCGGAATACGAGGACGGCCGCCAGACCGTCCTGTCCGCAAAGGAACTCAACGCCAAGATCGCGGAGCTGGCCCCCGGCCGCTTCGCGCAGGTCTGACAGGAGGCGCCGCATGAAAGATTTCCGCACCGTTACGCTGGCCGATCAGGTGTTTGAGCGGCTGGAATCCGATATCATTCAGGGCGTGTACCCGCGCGGCGAGGTGCTCACGGAGCTCCGGCTCGTCGAGCAGCTCAACGTCAGCCGCACGCCCATCCGCGAGGCGCTGCGCCGCCTCGAGCAGGAGCACCTCATCGCCGACACCGGCAAAGGCTCCGTCGTGCTCGGCATCACGGCCGAGGATCTGGTGGACATCATGGATATCCGCTGCAAGATCGAGGGGCTCGCGTCCTACTACGCGGCGAAAAATGCCACGCCCGAGGGCCTCGCGCGCCTGCGCCACATCATGGACCTGCAGGAGTTTTACTTTGAAAAGCGCGACGCTGAGCACCTGCGCGAGATGGACGACCAGTTCCACGACGTCATCTGCGACATGAGCGGCCACGCCGTCATCAGTGACACGCTCGTCCCGCTGCACCGCAAGACCCGCCGCTACCGCAAGGCGTCCATTGCCGACGCTTCGCGCACGGCGCAGGTCGTGAAGGAGCACCGCGCCATTTTCGACGCCATCGCCGCCGGCGACGCCGACCGCGCCGCCGAGCTCACGACCGAGCACACCATCCACGCAAAAGAAAGTATGATGGGGAGGCTGAAAAACCATGGGTGAGACCCTTGCTCAGAAAATCATCCGTGCCCACCTGCTGCACGGCGACATGACGCCCGGCAGCGAGATCGCCCTGCGCATCGACCAGACGCTCACGCAGGACGCCACCGGCACGATGGCCTATCTGGAGTTTGAGACGATGGGCATCCCGCGCGTCAGAACCGAGCTGAGCGTGGCCTATGTCGACCACAACACGCTGCAGTCCGGGTTTGAAAACGCGGACGACCACCGCTATCTCCAGACCGTGGCCAAGAAGCACGGCGTCTGGTTCTCCCGCCCGGGCAACGGCATCTGCCACCAGGTGCAGCTCGAGCGCTTCGGCAAGCCGGGAAAGACGCTCATCGGCTCCGACAGCCACACGCCCACCGGCGGCGGCATCGGCATGCTGGCCTTCGGCGCCGGTGGCATGGATGTCGCGGTCGCCATGGGCGGCGGCGCGTACTATATCACCATGCCGAAGATGTTCAAGGTCAACCTCACCGGCGCGCTGCGGCCCTATGTCACGGCCAAGGACATCAGCCTCGAGCTGCTGCGCATCCTGTCGGTCAAGGGTGGCGTCGGTGCGATCATCGAGTGGGGCGGCCCCGGCATCGCGGCGCTGTCCGTGCCCGAGCGCGCCACGATCACGAACATGGGCACCGAGCTCGGCGCGACGACGTCCATCTTCCCGTCGGACGACGTGACGCGCGCGTTTCTCGCGGCCGAGGGGCGCGAGGCGGACTTTGTCCCTCTCGCGAGCGATCCGGACGCGCAGTATGACCGCATTATCGACATCGATCTCAACACGCTGCAGCCCATGATCGCCTGCCCGCACAGCCCGGACAATGTCGTCCCCGTGGCGTCGCTCGCGGGCACGAAGGTCGACCAGGTCTGCATCGGCTCGTGCACGAATTCGTCCCTGTTCGATATGCTCAAGGTCGCGGCGCTGCTCCGCGGCAGGACCATCGCCCCGGGCGTGAGCCTGTCCATCTCGCCGGGATCGAAGCAGGTGCTGACCATGCTCTCTGACTGCGGCGTGCTCACGGACATCCTCGCCAGCGGCGCGCGCCTGCTCGAGTGCGCCTGCGGCCCGTGCATCGGCATGGGCTTCTCGCCCAATTCCGGCGGCGTGAGCCTGCGCACGTTCAACCGCAACTTCCTCGGCCGCAGCGGTACGAAGGATGCGCAGGTCTACCTCGTGTCCCCGGAGACGGCCGTCGCCGCCGCGCTCACCGGCACGATCACCGACCCGCAGACGCTCGGCCCCATGCCGGCCGTCACGCTGCCGGAGCGCTTCCGCATCGACGACAGCGCCGTGCTGCCGCCCGCCCCGGCGGACGAGGCCGACACGGTGGAGGTGCTGCGCGGGCCGAACATCCGGCCCTTCCCGCAGAGCAAGCCTTTTGCCGACACGCTCACGGCCGAGCTCGTGCTCAAGGTGGGTGACAACATCACGACCGACCACATCATGCCTGCGGGCTCGAAGATCCTGCCCTACCGCTCGAACATCCCGAAGCTGTCGGAGTTCTGCTTCACGGTCTGCGACCCGAGCTTCCCGGCGCGCGCCAAGGCGGCCGGGGACGGCATCATCGTCGGCGGCAGCAACTACGGGCAGGGCTCGTCGCGCGAGCACGCGGCGCTCGTGCCGATGTATCTCGGCATCCGCTGCGTCGTGGCCAAAAGCTTCGCGCGCATCCACGTGGCAAATCTCATCAACGCCGGCATCCTGCCGCTGACGTTTGCGGATCCTGAAGATTATGACGCGCTGCACCAGGGCGCGCACCTGCGCATCGGCAATATCCGCGCCGGCATGGCAGCAGGGGAACTGACGCTCACGGATACGGCAGGCAAGTCCTACCCTGTCGTGTGCAGCCTCACCGAGCGGCAGCAGGCTATCCTGCTCGCCGGCGGACTGCTCAACTACACAAAGGAGCATGCACTATGAACGATGTTGACCGCGCCTGTGCGGCGTTTCGCACCTTACTTGAAGAGCAGCAGGCCCGCGTTGCGGGCATGACCGCCGAGCGGGCGGACTATACGAACAAGGCGACCGTGACCATCGGTCTCGTGGACGGCGACGGCATCGGCCCCATTATCATGGAGCAGGCGGTGCGTGTGCTCGAGGCGCTGCTCGCCGACGAGATCGCGCGCGGCAGCATCGCCCTGCGGCGCATCCGCGGCCTCACGATCGAAAACCGGCTGGCCTGTAACCAGGCAGTGCCGGACGATGTGCTCTCTGAAATTCTGGCCTGCGACGTGCTGCTCAAGGGCCCGACCACGACGCCCATGGGCGGCGGACTCGAGAGCGCGAACGTGAAGCTGCGCCGCGCGCTCGACCTCTACGCAAACGTCCGCCCCGTGACGATTCCAGAACAGGGCGTCGACTGGACGTTCTTCCGCGAGAACACGGAGGGCGAGTACGCCCTCGGCAGCCGCGGCGTGGAGCTGCCCGGCATGGCCGTGGACTTCAAGGTCACGACCGACCCCGGCACGCGCCGCATCGCCCGCGCGGCGTTCGACTATGCCCGGCGCAACGGTAAGACGCGCGTGACCGTCGTCACGAAAGCGAACATCCTCAAAAAGACGGACGGCAAATTCACCGCCCTCTGCCATGAGGTGGCTGCCGACTATCCCGAGATCACCGTTGATGATTACTACATCGACATCATGGCGGCGAACCTCGTCAACGAGCGGGTGCGCGGACAGTTTCAGGTGCTGTTGCTGCCGAACCTCTACGGCGACATCATCACCGATGAGGCCGCGCAGCTGCAGGGCGGTGTCGGCACGGCGGGCAGCGCCAACATCGGCGACCGCTACGCCATGTTCGAGGCCATCCACGGCTCGGCCCCGCGCATGATCGAGCGCGGCATGGGCGACTATGCCAACCCCCAGAGCATCCTGCGCGCGGAGGTCATGCTCCTGCGGCACATCGGCCGCGCGGCCGCGGCGGACCGGCTCGAGGCGGCGCTCGATGCCTGCCCGGCCGTCATCACCGGCCAGCCGGACGGCGCGACCTGCGCCGGCTACGGCGACGGGATCCTGAAACTGCTCTGAAGCACACGGCGGCGCGCCCTGACGGGCGCGCCGCTGAGCCTGTCTGTATCCGGTTCTTGGCGCAGAGATGCGTGTCAACGCGGGACGGAAAATGACGGAATTTTTCGTGCAAAAAGACGGCGCGCAAAGCCGCCGGATTTGTTGACAGACCGGGCGATTATGTGATATCATATCAAAAATTTGCGATTCGGCAGAAATGAGGCGAGGAAAATGGTTGCGGCCGCAGAGAATATGCAGGCATTTGGGTGGGATCTTTTTCCCGGCAACCGTGATTCTGTTTTTCTTGGCAGCGGCAGCATTGCCGGTGACGAACTTGATATTTCTTCTTTCGTGGTATTACCTGGTTTCGTAGATGTGCATGTACATCTTCGTGAGCCGGGTTTTTCTTATAAGGAGACCATTTCGTCCGGCACACTTGCTGCGGCGCACGGAGGATACAGCCGCGTGTGCGCCATGCCCAATCTGGATCCGGTGCCGGACAGTTTGCAGACGCTTGCCCCCCAGCTGGAGCGCATCCGCACGGATGCGGTCATCGATGTGACACCCTACGGCGCGATCACCGCGCACCGCGGCGGCAGGGAGCTTGCGGACATGGAGCAGCTCGCGCCCTATGTCGCCGGCTTTTCCGACGACGGCAGCGGCGTGCAGGATGCGGACGTGATGCGCGCCGCGATGCGCAAGGCGGCAAGCCTCGGCAAGATCATCGCCGCGCACTGCGAGGACAACACTCTCCTGCACGGCGGCTATATCCACGACGGCGCGTATGCCCGCGCCCACGGGCACAAGGGCATCAGCAGCGAGAGTGAGTGGCGGCAGCTGGAGCGCGATCTCGAGCTGGTGCGCGAGACGGGCTGTGCCTATCATATGTGCCACGTGTCCACCAAGGAGAGTGTGGCGCTCATCCGCCGGGCGAAGGCGCAGGGGCTGGACGTCACCTGCGAGACCGCACCGCACTACCTCGTGCTGACCGAGGACGACCTGCGCGAGGACGGCAGTTTCAAGATGAACCCGCCCCTGCGCACGCAGGCCGACCGGCAGGCGCTCATCGAGGGCATCCTCGATGGCACGGTGGACATGATCGCGACCGACCACGCCCCGCACAGCGCGCAGGAAAAGGCCAGGGGCCTCGCCGGGAGCGCCATGGGCATCGTCGGCCTTGAGACAGCGTTTCCCGTGCTCTATACCAACCTTGTGCGCACCGGCGTGCTGACGCTCGACAAGCTCGTGGAGCTCATGGCGGTCAACCCCAGAAAGCGCTTCGGCTTCCCGCTGTGCGCGGACGATTATGCCGTCTGGGACCTGAACACGGAGTACCGCATCGACCCGGCGCAGTTTTGCTCCATGGGAAAGAGCACGCCCTTCGCCGGACAGACGGTCTACGGGCGGTGCGTGCGCAACGTCTGCGGCGGCGCCGTCGTCTGGCAGGACGCGCAGGACTGAGCGCCCTTCATTTATATATTAAATATATGACATACAGGACTTTTTACGTACTGAGGAGGAAATCACATGCCCAAGAGAACGGATCTGAAGAAAATTATGATCATCGGCTCCGGCCCGATCGTCATCGGTCAGGCCGCTGAGTTTGACTATGCCGGCACGCAGGCGTGCCTGTCGCTCAAGGAGGAGGGGTACGAGGTCATTCTCGTCAACTCCAACCCCGCCACGATCATGACGGATACCTCCGTCGCGGACAAGGTGTACATGGAGCCGCTGACGCTGGAGTATGTGGCGCGTATCCTGCGCAAGGAGCGTCCGGATGCGATCGTCCCGGGCATCGGCGGCCAGACCGGTCTGAATCTGGCGATGCAGCTCGAGCAGAAGGGCGTGCTCAAGGAGTGTCAGGTCGAGCTTCTCGGCACGGACAGCGACAGCATCCGCCGCGCCGAGGACCGCGAGCAGTTCAAGGAGCTCTGCCAGAGCATCGGCGAGCCGGTCATCCCGTCACAGATCACCTACAACCTCGAGGAGGCCAAGGCCGCGGCCGCGGCCATCGGCTATCCGGTCGTGCTGCGCCCGGCGTTCACGCTCGGCGGCACGGGCGGCGGCTTTGCCGACGACGAGGCACAGCTCGTCGAGCTGGGCATGCAGGCGTTCAAGCTCTCGCCCATCCATCAGGTGCTGATCGAAAAGAGCGTCAAGGGCTATAAGGAGATCGAGTTTGAGGTCATGCGCGATGCGTCCGACCGCGCCATCACCATCTGCGGCATGGAGAACATCGACCCCGTGGGCGTGCACACCGGCGACTCCGCCGTCGTCGCGCCGATCATGACGCTCAGCGACCATGACATGAAGATGCTCAACGACAGCGCGATCAAGATCATCCGCGCGCTGAAGATCCAGGGCGGCTGCAACGTGCAGTTTGCGCTCAACCCCAAGACCTCGGAGTACTTCCTCATTGAGATCAACCCCCGCGTCTCCCGCTCGTCGGCGCTGGCGAGCAAGGCCAGCGGCTATCCCATCGCGCGCGTCACGGCCAAGGTCGCCGTCGGCATGAACCTCGACGAGATCGCCGTCGCCAACACGACGGCCGCGTTCGAGCCGTCGCTGGACTACGTGGTCGCAAAGCTGCCGCGCTTCCCGTTCGATAAGTTCTCGACCGCCGCCAACACGCTCGGCACGCAGATGAAGGCCACGGGCGAGGTCATGGGCATCGGCAGCACGCTCGAGGAGTGCCTGCTCAAGTCCGTCCGCTCGCTGGAGATCGGCGCGCAGCACCTCTGGCTGCCGAAGTTCCAGAACATGACCAAGGCGGAGCTGACCGAGTACCTGCACCAGTTCCGCGATGACGGGCTCTTTGCCGTCGCGCAGCTGCTGCGTCTGGGCGCGAGCGTGGACGAGGTTGCTGCGCTGACGATGATCACGCCCTACTTCCTCGAGACCATCCGCGGCATCGTGGACATGGAGCAGACGCTCTGCGCGCACAAGGGCGACGGAGAGACGCTCAAGCGGGCCAAGCAGATGGGCTTCTGTGACCCCTACATCGCGCGGCTCTGGGGCGTGCGCGAGGAGGATGTGTATGCCCAGCGCGTGCAGCTGGGGCTCTACCCCGCCTACAAGATGGTGGACACCAGCCACACCGGCGCTTACATCCCCTATTTCTACTCCACCTACGCCCCCGGCGCAAAGAGCGAGGCGCGCCGCTCGGACAAGAAGAAGGTCGTCGTGCTCGGCGCGGGTCCGATCCGCATCGGTCAGGGCGTGGAGTTTGACTACTCCACCGTCCACGCGGTGCAGACCATCCGGCGCGCGGGCTATGAGGCCATCATCATCAACAACAACCCCGAGACGGTCTCTACCGACTACACGACCGCCGATAAGCTGTATTTCGAGCCCCTCACGCCCGAGGACGTCATGAACATCCTGCATGAGGAGCAGGCCGATCAGGTGATCGCCAGTCTCGGCGGCCAGACGGCCATCAATCTGGCGCAGCCGCTCATGACGCGCGGTGTGCAGATCATCGGCACGGACTGCGCCGCGATCGAGCGCGCGGAAAACCGCGACTGCTTTGAAAAGCTGCTGCTCGAGCTGAACATCCCGCAGCCGATGGGCGCGGCGGTGACGAATCTGGACGACGGTCTCAAGGCGGCGCACGCGGTGGGCTATCCGGTGCTGGTGCGTCCGTCGTTCGTGCTGGGCGGCCGCGCCATGGAGATCGTGGCCGACGACGAGATGCTGCGCCACTATCTGCAGAATGCCGTGCGCACCGGCGAGGGCAAGCCCGTGCTGGTCGATAAGTACATCTCCGGCCGCGAGGTCGAGGTCGACGCCATCTGCGACGGCAGAGACGTGTTCGTGCCCGGCATCATGGAGCTGGTCGAGCGCACCGGTGTCCACTCCGGCGACTCCATCAGCGTCTACCCGCCGTTTTCCATCTCCGACAAGGTCAAGGGCACGATCCTGACCTATGCCAAGAAGCTTGGTCTGGGCATCGGCATCGTCGGCCTGTATAACATCCAGTTCATCGTCGATAAGAGCGACCATGTCTACATCATCGAGGTCAACCCCCGCTCGTCGCGCACGGTGCCGTTTTTGTCGAAGGCCACGGGCTATCAGCTCGCGGACATCGCCACGAACGTCATCCTCGGCACGAGCCTCAAGGAGCAGGGCATCTTCGACCTGTATCCGCCGGAGAAAGAGCGCTGCTATGTCAAGGCGCCGGTGTTCTCCTTCGCCAAGCTCCACGGGCTGGACGCCTACCTCTCCCCGGAGATGAAGTCCACGGGCGAGGCCATCGGCTATGACAAGAAGCTCTCGCGCGCCATGTACAAGGCGCTGCAGGCCTCCGGCATGAACGTGCAGAACTACGGCACCGTGTTCGTGACGCTGGCCGATGAGGACAAGCCGGAGGGCCTGCCGCTCGTGCGCCGGTTCTATGAGATGGGCTTTAACATCGAGGCGACCGCAGGCACGGCTGCCTACCTCAAGTCCTTCGGCATCCGCACGCGCGTGCGCGGCAAGATCAGCGACGGCAGCCACGAGATCCTCGATTCCATCCGCAGCGGCTACGTCAGCTACATCATCAACACCCGCTCCATCCATTCGAGCGTCCACGCGCAGGACGGCGCCGCGATCCGGCGCTGCGCGGTGGAAAACGGCGTGACCGTCTTTACCTCGCTCGATACGGTGCGCGTGCTGCTCGACGTGCTCGAGGAGACGACGCTGGCCGTGTCCACGATCCACGCGGAGTAAGCCGTGCAGCAGAGAGTTTTCACCATTGCGGAAAACGCGCCCGTCGCCCGTGACACCTACCGTTTGCAGCTCACGGGGGACACCGCCGCGATCACCGCGCCGGGGCAGTTTGTGGACATCCGGCTTGCCGGACGCTTTCTGCGCCGCCCCGTGTCGGTGTGCAGCTGGAGTGACGGCGCGCTGACGCTGTATTATAAAGTGGCGGGCGCAGGCACGGCGCAGCTGAGCACGCTGGCGCCGGGCACGGAGCTGGACCTGCTGGTCGGTCTCGGCAACGGCTTTGACACCGCACCCGCCGGTGCGCGGCCGCTGCTGGTCGGCGGCGGCGTGGGCGCGTCCCCGCTGTACGGTCTGGCGCAGCAGCTCGTGGCCGAGGGGTGCAGCCCGCTGGCCATGCTCGGCTTTCGCACGGCGGCAGAGGTGCTGCTTGCCGATGCGTTTGAAGCGCTCGGCATCCCCGTCACGGTCGTGACCGAGGACGGCACCATGGGCGCGCGCGGCTTCGTGACCGACGCGCTGCCCGAGGGCGGCACCTATGTGTATGCCTGCGGGCCGATGCCCATGCTGCAGGCGCTGTGCAGCGCGACGCCGCTTGACGGTCAGCTGAGCCTCGAGGCGCGCATGGGCTGCGGCTTCGGCGCGTGCATGGGCTGCACCTGCGAAACGACGCACGGCAGCAAGCGCGTCTGCAAGGACGGGCCCGTGTTCACAAAGGAGGAGATCCTATGGCCGCAACAGCCGTAACGCTCTGCGGGATCGAGCTGGAAAACCCCATCATCCCGGCCAGCGGCACGTTTGGCTACGGGCAGGAGTTTGCGCAGCTGTATGACATCAATATGCTCGGCACGTTCTCCTTCAAGGGGACGACGCGCGCGCCGCGCTTCGGCAACCCCACGCCGCGCATCGCCGAGTATGCCGGCGGAATGCTCAACGCGGTGGGGCTGCAGAACCCTGGCGTGGACGCGGTCATCGCGCACGAGCTGCCGGAGCTGAAAAAGGTGTTTCACAAGCCGGTCATGGCGAATGTGAGCGGCTTCAGCGTGGAAGAATATGCCGAGGTCTGCGCCAGGCTTGACGCGCAGCCGCAGGTCGGCTGGCTGGAGGTCAACATCTCCTGCCCGAACGTCCACGGCGGCGGCGCTGCCTTCGGCGCGGAGCCGTCGGCCGCGGCGGAGGTGACGCGCGCGGTGCGCGCCGTGACGAAAAAGCCGATCATCCTCAAGCTCTCGCCGACTGCGGCGGACATTGCCGCCGTTGCCAAGGCCTGTGAGGACGCGGGCGCGGACGGCGTGAGCCTCATCAACACCCTGCCGGGTATGCGCATCGACCTTGCGCGCCGCCGCCCGCTGCTGGCCAACCGGACCGGCGGCATGTCCGGCCCCGGTATGTTCCCGCTGGCTGTGCGCATGGTCTATCAGGTGTACGAGGCGGTGCGCATTCCCATCGTGGGCATGGGCGGCGTGACGAGCGCGCAGGACGTTCTGGAGCTGATGCTCGCGGGCGCGACGGCGGTCGGTGTGGGCGCGGCAAACCTGGTCGAGCCGTATGCCTGCAAGCACATCATTGAAACTCTGCCGGACGCGATGGCGCGCTTCGGCATCGACAATCTCAGGGACATCATAGGAGGAGCACATCATGGGTAAGGACGTTATCATTGCGCTGGATTTTGACAGCCGGGAAAAGACGCTCGCATTTCTCGACCTCTTTCAGGACGAGAAGCCGTTTGTGAAGATCGGCATGGAGCTGTTTTATGCCGAAGGGCCGGACATCGTGCGCCAGATCCACGCGCGCGGCCACAGGATCTTTCTCGATCTCAAACTGCACGACATCCCGAACACGGTGAAAAAGGCGATGGCCGCGCTCTCGGCGCTGGATGTGGATATCATCAACCTCCACGCTGCCGGCACGAAGGCCATGATGAGCGCCGCGCTCGAGGGACTGACCCGGCCGGACGGCACGCGCCCGCTGCTCATCGCCGTGACGCAGCTGACCTCCACGGATCAGGAGCGCATGGACCGGGAGCTGCTCATCCACGCGCCGATCGACGAGGTCGTGCTGCACTATGCACGCAATGCGCGCGATGCCGGTCTTGACGGCGTGGTCTGCTCCCCGCTGGAGGCGGGCAGCATCCATGCGCGCTGCGGCGCGGACTTTCTGACCGTGACGCCCGGCGTGCGCTTTGCCGACGGGGAGAGCGGCGACCAGAAGCGCGTCACGACGCCGGAGCGCGCCCGGGAGATCGGCTCGGACTACATCGTCGTCGGCCGCCCGATCACGCAGGCGGACGATCCCGTCGCCGCCTATCGCCGGTGCGTGGCCGCGTTCGTCGGCTGAGCGCCGGATCAGAGACTTTTTCAACAGGAGGAACTGCTATGGATATCAAACACGAAGTTGCGCGCAGCCTGCTCTCGATCGAGGCGGTGTTCCTGCGCCCGCAGGAGCCGTTCACGTGGGCCAGCGGCATCAAGAGCCCCATCTACTGCGACAACCGCCTCATCCTGACCGCGCCCGAGGCGCGTGATCTGGTCGAGCGCGCCATCGCCGAGACGGTCAGGCGCGAGTATCCGCAGGTGCAGGTGCTCATGGGCACGGCCACGGCCGGCATCGCCCATGCCGCCATCGCCGCGCATCTGCTCGGCCTGCCGATGGGCTATGTCCGCTCGAGCAGCAAGGATCACGGCCGCCAGAACCGCATCGAGGGCAAGCTCGTCCCGGGGCAGAAGGTCGTGGTCGTCGAGGATCTGATCTCCACCGGCGGCAGCGTGCTCGACGCGGTGGATGCGCTGCGTGAAGCCGGCGCGGAGGTGCTCGGCGTCGTGAGCATCTTCACCTACGGCATGAAAAAGGGCGTGGAGCGGCTCGCCGCAGCGCAGGTCAGAAACGTGAGCCTCACGGATCTGGACACCGTCGCCCGCACGGGCGCACAGGAGGGCTACATCACCGAGGCCGACGTCGCGCGGCTGCTGGCCTTCCGCGAAAACCCCTCCGACGAGAGCTGGATCCAGGCAGAAAGTCAGGCGTGATATGAAGCATCTGATCGACATTATGCAGCTGACCCCGCAGGAGATCATGGAGCTCATCGACACCGCCTGCGCGATCATGGAGCACCCCGAGCAATATGCCCACAAGTGCGACGGGAAGATCCTCGCAACGCTGTTTTTCGAGCCGTCCACGCGCACGCGCCTGAGCTTCGAGAGCGCGATGCTCTCGCTCGGCGGCAAGGTGCTCAGCGTCGCCTCGGCAGAGAGCTCGTCCGCCTCCAAGGGCGAGACCGTCGCGGACACCGTGCGCGTCGTCAGCTGCTACAGCGACATCATCGCCATGCGCCATCCCAAGGAGGGCGCGCCGCTGGTCGCTTCCATGCACGCGCAGGTCCCGGTCATCAACGCGGGCGACGGCGGACACAACCACCCCACGCAGACGCTGACCGACCTCATGACCATCTACCGCGAAAAGGGGCGGCTGGACGACCTGACGATCGGCCTGTGCGGCGACCTGAAGTTCGGCCGCACGGTGCACTCGCTCGTCGCCGCCATGAGCCGCTGCACGGGCATCCGCTTCGCGCTCATCTCCCCGGAGGAGCTCAAGCTCCCGCGCTACGTGAAGGACGAGTATCTCAAAAAGACCGGCGTTCCCTATACGCAGTCCACGTCGCTCGAGGCCGTGATGCCGGAGCTGGACGTGCTGTATATGACCCGCGTGCAGCGCGAGCGCTTTTTCAACGAGGAGGACTACCTGCGCCTGCGCGACAGCTATATCCTCACGCCGGATAAGCTCGAGACCGCCAAGCCCGACATGAGCATCCTGCACCCGCTGCCGCGCGTCAACGAGATCGCCGCCGCCGTGGACAACGATCCGCGCGCCTGCTACTTCAGGCAGGCGAAAAACGGCCGCTATATCCGCATGGCGCTCATGCTCAAGCTGCTGGGCATCGACTGACGGGAGGAGAAACGTTATGCTTATTGATTCGATTCAAAACGGGATCGTCATCGACCACATCACGGCCGGCAAGGCCATGGAGCTCTACCAGATCCTCGGTCTGGACAAGCTCGCCTGCACCGTTGCCATCCTCAAAAACGTCACCAGCGGCAAGCTCGGCCGCAAGGACATCATCAAGATCGACGGCGAGATGGAGCTCGACTGGGACCTGATCGGCTACGTCGATCCGAGCATCACGGTCAACATCATCCGCGGCGGCGAGCTGCAGGAAAAGCGCACGCTCAAGCTGCCCGAGCGCATCCGCGGCGTGCTGCGGTGCAAAAATCCGCGCTGCATCACCTCGACCGAGCGCGAGCTGCCGCAGGAGTTCGTGCTCACGGATCGGGAGCGGCGCGTCTACCGCTGCCTGTACTGCGAGACCGAGGCGGGAAAATGATCCCCCCGGAAAATCTGAGAAACCAAGCGGCGCGTCCGAAACCGGACGCGCCGCTTGTGCTTGCCGTCAGGCAAGCAGCCGGATGCTTTTGGTCATCAGGATCAGCCCGAGGGCGACAATGAGGATCGTGCTGCCCTTGAGCAGATATTTGTTGTACCGCTTCGGGAGAAACGTCCCGAGCAGGCCGAACAGCAGCATAAAGACGCCCGTGCCCGCGCCAAAGGCGAGCGTGCTCACCGCGCCGCTTGCCCACGACCCGGACGAGGCGGCGAAGATCCACATCGACGACAGCGCGCCGCACGGCATCAGGCCGGTCAGCAGCCCGACGGCGAACGCCTTGCCCCGGAAGCGGCAGGGCCTGGTCAGTTCGGGGCTGATCCGGCGCAGAAACGGCACGCCCCACATCCTGAGCCCGATGAGCACCACGAGCAGCCCGCTGACGGTCAGGAGCATAAAGGTAAGCTGCCGCCCATCTTGAGCGGCAGCTTGCTTTTTATAGAATCTACTATCCCTGATACCGGATTCTTTCGACCAGTGTTTCCTTTTTCAGATTACTGCTTAAAACGAGGGAAAGCACAATCTGCAAAAGACCGACCAGCAAAATCATAGCAAGAATCGGGATAAGAGGAACGTGATAAACGTTCATTCCAAAAATCCCATGATGCTTCGCGTAGGAAAACAGTGCATAGCCAAGGGGCAGACCGGCAGCAAGTGCGACGCAGATGGTGCCAACCGTAAAAATCAAGCCCTGTATTTGTAAGCTCAGATTTAACTGCTTATTGGTCATGCCTACCGCTTGCAGCACACCGTATTCCTGCTTCTTCGTGGTGATATTGATGATCATGGTGTTTGCCAGATTCATAAACCCAATGAGACCGACAATTGCCATGAACAGATAGCAGCCAAGCTTCATCATGTTTGTGGCTTTGGAAAACGCAAAAACATCCCTGTTTCTTGCGCTTATGCGTAAAGTATTTTTATTAGTACCACAGATTCTTTTGCTGCCTCTTATATTGCCGGATCCGGTCGTTGCCGTTTACCTTGCAGAGCCGATTACAGATACACTGGCATGTACCGCAACAGTTACAATGTTTGTCAGATATTATCGAAAATACCTGTCATCTTTACAAAAATAACAGTAGATCGTCCATGCGGCTAGATAGAAAAAATCCGCCGCACTCCTGCTGGGAGCGCGGCGGAACTTTCTGGCGGATAGGGTGGGATTCGAACCCACGAGCCGCTTGCGCGACTACCTGATTTCGAGTCAGGGCCGTTATGACCACTTCGATACCTATCCATGGACGCGTTTCACGAACGCACGGATGATTATAACCAATCCCGCGAAAAAAATCAAGTATGACGGTGGAATTTCTGCAAATTCTGTTGTATAGTACTTGCGTATGCGCCAATTTGGCGCAAATACGCATAAAAAAGGACACCATCACCGTGGACGATATGAAAAAAGAGGCCGAGCGGGAAGCGCGCACCATGTGGCAGTTTGTGCGCACGTTTCTCAAGTGGCTCATCATCGCGGGCGTGACCGGTGGCATCGGCGGGCTGGTCGGCTCGGCCTTTCACCTGAGCGTGAACTGGGCGGCGGCATTCCGCGCCGCGCACCCGTGGCTGCTGTGGCTGCTGCCTGTGGGCGGCCTGCTCATCGCGGCCATCTACCGCCTGACCAAAATGGAAAACAAGAACACCAACGCCATTATCGACGCCATCCACTTCGGCGACAAGGTGCCGCTGCTGCTCGTGCCGGCGATCTACCTGTCGACCGTCATCACGCACCTGTTCGGCGGCAGCGCCGGGCGCGAGGGTGCCGCGCTGCAGATCGGCGGCAGCCTTGGCTGCTACATCGGGCGGCTGTTCCATCTCGACGAAAAGGACATGCGCATTGCCACGCTCTGCGGTATGAGCGCTGTGTTCTCGGCGCTGTTCGGCACGCCGCTGACGGCGACGATCTTCGCGCTCGAGGTCATCAGTGTGGGCGTGTTTTATTACTCCGCGCTCGTGCCGTGCATCGTCGCGTCGCTCACGGCGCTGGCGATCTCGAACGCCTTCGGCATCGCGCCGACGCAGTTTACATTCGCGCTCACGGCCGTGCCGAAATTGCTGCTGCTGCGCGTGGCGGCGCTCGCCGCCGTGTGCTCGCTCATGAGCATCCTCTTTTGCGTGACCATGCACGGCACGGAGCGGCTCTTTTCCAGCCGCATTCCGAACACGTGGCTGCGCATCGCCGCCGGTGGCGCGATCGTGGTCGTGCTGTCGCTGCTCGTCGGCACCGGGGACTACAACGGCGCCGGCATGGACGTCATCACCCGCGCCATCGAGGGCGGGCAGGCCGCGCCGGACGCGTTTTTCTGGAAGCTGCTGTTCACTGCCGTCACCATCGGCAGCGGGTTCAAGGGCGGCGAGGTCGTGCCGACGTTTTTCATCGGCGCCACGCTCGGCTGCGTGCTCGGCGGGCTGCTTGGTATCCCGGCCGGATTTGCCGCGGCGCTCGGGCTCGTGTGCGTGTTCTGCGGCGCGGTCAACTGCCCGATCGCGTCGATGGTGCTGAGCATCGAGCTCTTCGGCGCGGGGCAGCTCGTGTACTTCGCGCTCGCATGCGGCATTGCCTATATGCTCTCGGGCTACTTCGGGCTCTACAGCAGTCAGAAGATCCTTTATTCCAAGCTCCGGACGGAGTTTATCAACATCCACGCGAAATAAAATGCAGGCGCCATGCCCGGACACGAAACGTGTCCGGGCACTTTTTTGAGTCCGAAAGAAATTATATAATTTGCAAATAAATTTATATAAAAATGCTTGACAAAGTTATAAGGCGGGTGTACAATGCACAATGTAAGAAAAAAGAAAGCGGTGACCAACCGATGAAGAAAACCCTATACAGCCTCATGCTCAACGAGGAGGTCGTGCGCGAGATCGACCGCATGGCCCACCGCATGGGCACGAACCGCTCGGCACTCATCAACCAGATCCTTGCCGACTACACCTCGGTCGTGACGCCGGAGCGCCGCATCGAGAACATCTTCCACGAGATCGAGCAGCTCGTCGCGCCGGCGCGCGACCTGGTGCCGTTTTTCGCACCGCACACGACGAGCATGTCGCTCAAGAGCAGCCTCGAATACAAGTACCGCCCGACGGTCAAGTACGAGGTCGCGCTCTACGGCGACAAGCAGGAGGGCCTCGGCGAGCTGGCCGTTATCTTCCGCACTCAGTCAGCGCAGCTGCTGCAGAGCATGACGCAGTTTTTCCGCCTCTGGAAGCAGATCGAGGACGCGCACCTGTCCGGCGTGGAACCGGATTACGCGCTGTACGACGGCAAGTTCGTGCGCACGCTCTCGCTCCCGCCGGACCACGACTACACGAGCGAGGAAATCGCCCGTGCGATCTCGGACTATGTGCAGCTGTTCGACCGGCTCATGAAGGCCTACCTCGCCGGGAAGTATACCCCGCCCGAGATCGAAGCGCTCTACTGCGCGGAGCAGCAGCGCGCGGCGATTCTCATTTAATTCCGCAACCATCCAGGAAAGGAGGCACTGCGTGCCGGAGCACGCAGCAACCCGACTATGAACGCTGATAAATTCACCCAAAAGACAATTGAAACCATCCAGACCGCCCAGAGCATGGCGCAGGAGAACGGCAACCAGTATCTCACGCCGGAGCACCTGCTCTATGCGCTCGTCGATGCCGACGGCGGCCTGATCGGCACCCTGCTCGGCCGCATGGGCGTGGACTGCAACGCTGTGCTCAGCGAGCTCGACACCGCCATCAATCAGCTGCCGAAAGTCTCCGGCGGCAGCGGCGAGGTGTACGCCTCGCCGGAAACGAGCAAGATCTTCAGTTTCGCCGAGCGCGAGGCGAAGTCCGGCGGTGACGCCTACGTCTCCGTCGAGCACCTGATGCTCGGCATTTTCGCCAACGAGACCGCCGCCATCAAGCGCATCTTCAGCGCCCACGGCATCACGAAGGCGGGCTTTACGGCGGAGCTGAAAAAGGTCAAGACCGGCCCCGTCACGAGCGACAACCCGGAGGATACCTATGACGCACTGAAAAAGTACGGCACCGACCTCGTCGAGCGCGCCCGTGAAGGTAAGATGGACCCGGTCATCGGCCGCGACCAGGAGATCCGCAACGTCATCCGCATCCTCTCGCGCAAGACGAAGAACAACCCCGTGCTCATCGGCGAGCCGGGCGTCGGCAAGACGGCCATCGCCGAAGGGCTGGCGCAGCGCATCGTGCGCGGCGACGTGCCCGAGGGCCTGAAGGACAAGACCATTTTCTCGCTCGACATGGGCGCACTGGTCGCGGGTGCAAAGTACCGCGGCGAATTCGAGGAACGGCTCAAGGCCGTGCTCGAGGAAGTGCGCAAGAGCGAGGGCCGCATCCTGCTGTTCATCGATGAGCTGCACACCATCGTCGGCGCCGGCAAGACCGAGGGCAGCATGGACGCGGGCAACCTCCTCAAGCCGATGCTCGCCCGCGGCGAGCTGCACTGCATCGGCGCGACAACGCTCGACGAATACCGCAAGTATATCGAAAAGGACGCCGCGCTCGAGCGCCGCTTCCAGCCCGTACAGGTCGATGAGCCGACGGTGGAGGACACCATCTCCATCCTCCGCGGCCTGAAAGAGCGCTACGAGATCTACCACGGCGTGCGCATCCACGACAACGCGCTCGTCGCCGCGGCCACGCTCTCCAACCGCTATATCACCGACCGCTTCCTGCCCGACAAGGCCATTGACCTCGTCGACGAGGCCTGCGCCATGATCCGCACGGAGATCGACTCCATGCCGTCGGAACTCGACGACCTGCGCCGCCGCATCATGCAGATGGAGATCGAGGAGATGGCCCTCAAGAAAGAGGACGACCAGCTCTCGCGCGACCGGCTCGAAAAGCTCACGCAGGAGCTTGCCGAGCTCAAGGACCGCTTCAACGAGCAGAAGGCCCGCTGGGAAGCCGAGAAAAACAGCGTCGAAGAGGTCAAGTCCCTCAAGGCGGACATCGACCACCTGCACGCCGAGATCGAAGAGGCCCAGCGCAATTATGAGTACGAAAAGGCCGCGCGCCTGCAGTACTCCGACCTGCCGAACCTCGAGAAGAAGCTCAAGGAAGCCGAGGCCGCGGCCGAGCGCCGCAAGAGCGACAACTCCCTCGTGCACGACACCGTGACCGAGGAGGAGATCGCCGGCATCGTCGCCAAGTGGACCGGCATCCCGGTGGCAAAGCTCATGGAGGGCGAGCGCGAGAAGCTGCTGCACCTTGACGAAGTGCTGCACCGCCGCCTGATCGGTCAGGACGAGGCCGTGGAGAAGGTCTGCGAGGCCATCCAGCGCTCGCGCGCCGGCATCAGCGACCCGAACCGCCCGATCGGCTCGTTCCTGTTCCTCGGCCCCACGGGCGTCGGCAAGACGGAACTGGCCAAGGCGCTGGCCGAGAGCCTGTTTGACGATGAGCGCAGCATGGTGCGCATCGACATGACCGAGTACATGGAGAAATTCTCCGTCTCGCGTCTCATCGGCGCGCCTCCCGGATACGTCGGCTACGACGAGGGCGGTCAGCTCACCG
>OIXG01000037.1_pt1 | contig 146099 bp, 128 predicted proteins | sample 1587731 | NCBI WGS metagenome assembly OIXG01 (sample SAMEA3888908, study PRJEB22519) | human gut metagenome | biome: human gut; feature: human-associated habitat; material: faeces | place: Denmark | collected 2010 | reverse complement strand
TGGTGACCGTTCCGTTGACGGTTACTTTCTTCATGTAGCGGCGGCCCTGGTAGTCGTACCCGCATTCCACCACCGTAGCGCCGTCCCGGCTGGTGAAGCTCACCGCCCGGTTGGCCGCGTTGTAAGCGGCCGTCCAGATACCCGTTGATGTTTTGATCAGCGTCTGGTTGCCCGAGGCGTCGTACGTCGGCACAAAAGGCGTTTCCCCCCTTTCTTCAATGCGGGTGTACTGGTTGAGTTCGTTGGCTGTGTAGGCGAGTTCCTCGGCCAGTTCCTGCGCCGTCTTGCGGTTGCCGATGTTGTCGTAGCTGTAACCGTAGGGGGCGGTGCCCAGGGTAGCTGCGGTGAGTTCATTTCTGCCGTTGTAGCTGAAGCTGTCATTGCGGGCAGCTTCGGTTCCCCGCTGCCGGGTGCGGGTGACCGGGCGTCCCAATGCGTCGTAGCTCTGGGTGCACGAGACCGGCACGGTTTCTCCCAGATGGTAGTTGATGGCTGTTGCCAGGTCGCGGTGTTCTTCATAGGCAAGTTCCCTGACGATGCCGTTGGGCATCGCCAGGCTGAAGAGCAGGCTGCTTCCTGCCAGATAGCTGTAGGCGAATGTCTGTTCTTCTCCTCCGTGCATGATTCCGGCACTGGCAAGCCGCCCGTTGGCTTCATACCCCTGGCTGACTTCCTGAAGAACGGTGGTTCCCTGCTTTAAGGCGTAGCCGGAGGACCGGCCGTAGATATCGTAGTTTTCCTGGAGCTGGTAGGAGGCTCCCCCTATCGTGATGCTATCGGTGTCCGGTTCGCTGTATTGGTTGTAGGAGATGGTGCGCGTACCGGAAGCATCCGTCACCCTCATCAGCTGGTTGAGGTAGTTGTAGGCGTATTGGATGCCGGGCGTGGAGTCGCTGTAGGAGACGGAGGTGTTGACCCCCTTTTTCAGGTTGTAGCCCCAGGTGGTGACGATCCCCCGCGCGTCGGTGAGCGTTGATTTGAGGTTCAGGGCATTGTAGGTAGTGTCCTCATGGGTGCCGTCCGCGTAGGTTTTGCGGATGAGCAGGCCCGTGGCGTCATCGTAGCTCCAGGTGGTGAGGTCCCCGTCCGTGCGTCCCGTGGGATCGGTGGTGATGTCCCCCGCGTCCTCCCTGAACGTGGTGAGGCTTACCATTCTGTTGGCTTCGTCGTAGGCAAAGATCAGGGGTTGGGCGCCCGTGCCGTATTGCGCCGTCTTGCGACCCCGGACGTCGTACTTGTAATGGGCTGCATTCCCGAGGGCGTTGGTGACCACGGAAGGCTGGTCGAAATAAGGACTGTAGGCGGTGGAAGTCGTGTTGCCCGCCGCGTCCGTCACCGAGGCGGTGCGCCCCGCAATATCGGTCTTCGTCGTGGTCGTGTTGCCCCGGCCGTCGGTTTGGGTATAGACGATGCCGGTTTCCGCATAGGTGCGGGTTTGGCTGGTTACGATGCCTGCGTAGTCGGTCTGCGCGGTGGTGAAGCCGTCGATAACCGTGGCTGTAGCCGTGATGCTGGAGGTGGGAATGTTGCTTTTCTGCGTCCGCAGAGCGCCCGCGCCGTATTCGCTCCACTGCGTGGATATATTTCCTCTGGGGTCGATGGAAATGACCTTGCTTTCCAGCGTGGGCGAGAGGGAGGAGAGAAGCGTTTTTTGCGTCTCGTCATAGGTCGTGCCCTGGCCGTTGTTGCTGGTTGCCGTGACGACACGGTACACGCCATCTTCTGCCTGCTCCACGCCGTAGCTCCACGCGGTGATGCGCGAGTTGGATACGGTGGCCGGATCGGCAAGCTTCCAGGTTTCTTTCGTTCTGTTGCCGAAGGCATCGTATTCCCACAGGGTCGGGGCCATCGTTGTGGCCGCGGTTTCCGCATCCGTCTGTGTTTTGGTGAGCTGTCCCTTGGCGTTGTAGGTGTTTCTCGTGTACATGAACCCGCCGACGGTGTTGGGGACGCCCGTGCGCAGGGTTTCCCCGGCTCCGTTGACGATCATTCTTTGCAGCTCGATTTCCGTCTCACCACAGATGGCTTTCGTGAAGGTCCGAACGCCGTCATTGGCCAAGTCAATGGAATGGATGACATGACGCTGTCCCGTGCCGGATTCTTCCAGGACCGTTCCGTCCGGGGCGCTGCGCGTGATGAATGTGGCTCCGGAGGGGATGGTACGCGTGGTCGTCAAACCGTCCTGGCTGTAGGCGTAGGTGGTGACCCGGCCCAGGACGTCCGTGGTGGAGATTGTTCTTCCAAGAAGATCATATGCCGTGCTTTCCTGCGTAGTCATCGCTCCCGTGTCCGTGCGTGTTTGCAGCACACGCCCCTGGGCGTCCCTCGTGTAGGTGGTGATGGTTTCCGGCGTGACGACGGTTTCCCCGTCCGTCACGCCGGAGCGGGTTGTTTCCATCAATTGTCTTGCCGTGTCGTAGGCGTAGTCCGTTCTGACGCCGTCTTCATCAATACCCCACAGCAGGCGCCCGTCGCACATCAATTCGCGCTGCGTCACCCGGCCGTTGCCAGCCGTCTTTTTCACCCACCGGTTCTGCGTGTCAAATTCGTAAGAGGCGCTGTCTGTGATGGCCCATTCCCCGCTGCTGAGCAGAACGTGGCTTTCCTCCCTGACGCGCTGCCCTTCCGCCGTGATCCAGGTAATGGTGCGCGTGCTCTGTCCCGGCACGGTTTCCCCGTTGAGGCGCGTTTCAACCGTTTCCGTGTAGAGGGCACCGTGTTCCGTCGTGGCCGCGTAGTCGTGCCACGTTTGCACGCCGTTGAGGTCCCGGGTCATCCGGGTGCGTCCGCGGGCGTAGACATCGGGCGCGCCGGCCAGCCATTGTTCCGTGGCCGTCAGGTGCGTGCCCGTCACACCTGACCCCGTGACCCTCTTTTCCGTCCTCTTGACGTGGTTGGCCGTCGTGTATTTCCAGGCGGTGGACGCCAGCGTTTTGATGTGCCCTTCCAGTGGAAGCAGGTCTACCGTTTCCGTGGCGGGTTCGTCGTTGAAGTCGGCTTCTCCCGAATAGGCATAGGTGTAGCGCGTGATGCGCCTGCCGCTTTCCGCCCACGGTTCGTCGCGGGTAAGCAGCCGGCCGTAGAGGTCATACGCGTAATGAATTTGGCTGCCGTCGGGAGCCGTTTCCGTCTTGAGCCGTCCGCACTGGTCGTAGGCGTATTGCGTGGTTTGCGCCTCCGGACTTTGGTAGCCTTCCACCCGGGTGAGCAGCAGGTCGCCTACGTCCGTCGTTTGATAGATGGAGCAGGTGCGCGCCGCCATGATGCCCCCTTTGGAGATTTCCGTCACCAGCTGCCAGACCGAGTCTTCCGGTTCCACCTCCGTGCGCGTGCGGGTGGTTGTAATCGCCTCTTCTCCCGTCCCCCTCCGCATGTTCCACGCCAGGCCGTTTTTCCACCAGGTGACGGCATAGGGCTGCCTGGCCGGCGTCTGCTCCGTGATGGTGAATTGGCCGTCCGTGGAAAGGGAGAGGGCAAACGTTTTGAAGGGAACGCCTGTAACGCTATAAAATCCCTGTTCGTCCGTTCCGGTGATTTGCCCCGGCGTGTAGAGCGCGATGAGGTAGCCCGCGGCCGTGACGTTTTCCACGTTGAGCAGGCCGTCCCACAGGTTCCAGATTTGCCTGAGGGAGCCGTCCTGGGCATGCCTGACGTCCAGATAAGTGGCGACATTGGAGATGACCTGCCTGTCGGCCGTGGTGTAGGTGAGGAGCGTTCCTGTTTCCGCCGAGAAGAGGTAGGCGCTGCCATCCATGACGGTCCATTGCAGGCAGGATTGCCCCTCCACCGTGGCCAGAGCCGCGCGCCCTCCGCCCGACGTGTCCACCCCGATGGGCAGCACGGACCCGTCCGTGTAGCAGCGCATCGCAATCACCCGGTCTCCCTGCACCAGATTGAACCGCACTCCGGGCACAATGCCCCCTTCGGGCACGTCCAGACGGCTGTTCAAGGGATGGTTGTAGGCCAGAGACACCGGGTTTTCCAGGCCGGAGATGTTTTCCTCAGCCCTCAGTTCCAACCGCCCCGCAGGAAGATTTCCCAGCCCCCTGAATGCCCCAAAGTTGCACGACCAGTACATCAGCGTAGCCGTGCTTTCCGCCGTCACGCTGCACCCTGCCGAGGAGTAGTTCCCCAGTGTGCTGCTTTTCACACCCGCCGCAGAGCCCGACCGGGCCAGCGACGGGGAGGGCGGCGTTCCGCCGCTATTGTCGCACGTGTCTCCCTCGCACGGGCACTTCTCAGGTTCCTCCTTGCCGCCCGGCTCCGTCGGAACCACGTCGATGCTGTAGTTGCAGATGGAGACGTTGTCTTTTTCAGGCTTGTAGTCGATGTTGGTCTGGTTGACTTCCCAGCTGTAGGAACCGGAAGGCAGCTGCGCCCCGCCGGTGCCCGTGTGGTATTTGTGGCCGCCCTTGTCTCCCGCCTCCTGCGAGTTTTCCTTCAGGTCCACCTGCGCCACCACCTTGCCGCCGGAGTCCTTCACCTCCAGACTGCCCCAGTCGTCCACCCCCAGGAAGAGAGAACAGGTGCCGTAGAGCTTTTTGCCATCGGCTCCTTCCGGGATGGTGAAGGTGCCGTAGGTGTTGTACCCGTCCGCCGAGGTGCTGGGAGGACCTACTTTGTGGTTGTCTTTTTCGTGGATTGGTTCAAACGGCAGCGGATCGGGCTCCGAAGCGGTGCGCATGCCCCGCAGCATGGGTTTGGCCGTAGAGCCGAAGTACCATTTGCGATAAGCAGGAATGGAAGAAGACTTGCTGCCAGGAGTAGCAGCTGGAGTGTTCATAAGGTATTAAGGTGTTGGGATTGATGAACGAAATGAGAGGAAGGCTGTCCTCCATGATCATTTCCCCAGTAGCATATGTCCGCATCTCATGTCAATGTAATTATCCCGAATTTTCCATATTTACGTTATGAAATCATGGGAATTTATTATGGATAAACTACACTACTATTTTTAACATCAATTTGTTTGTATCATAGACATTAATATTTTCTATCTGTTAGAGAAAAGTTTCTGATAGAAGACCATTTTTTCCTGCCTCCTGTCACATTCCCGGAAAAAGTCCTATTCTTCGATAGGAAAGAAAATACTTATGTCTGCGAAGACAGGTTTTATCCGGCTTTAATTCACTTGCAAAGTTTCAAACAAATACTGCACGCTTGCAAAATTTTTCATGTGAAAAACCAGAAGGAGAAAGATTGCTCCTTTTCCATGGAATCCGTACACTTTTGCCATGCCTGTGACTCCGGAACATATTCTCCAAGACATTTTTTCTTTTTACCGGGAAAAAGAACTCCCCGTGCTGCTCAACCAGTATAAAAGATGGTCGGAAAGCCGCCCGCTGGAAGGATGCCGGATTATTGACGCCTCCCCTGTATTCCGGAACACCTGCGCCAAATACGCCGCCCTGCTGGCGGCCGGAGCGGATTTGACGGTGGCCGTCTCCCGGGTCATGCCCCATGATCCGGAAATCCTTCTCCTGCTGGCGGCCTATGGAATTCCCGTGATAGACGCGGAACGGACCGAAGGTCCTTACGATGTCGTCCTGGATTGTGCGGGCGCCCTTTCCCATGTCCCCAGCCGCTGCGGTTATGTGGAATTGACGCGGTCCGGTGCGGAACATTACGCGGGATGCACGCAGCCCGTCTGGATGGTGGATGCGGGGAAAATCAAACAGATTGAAACCTGCCTGGGCACCGGGGAAAGTTTCTTCCGCGCCCTGGCCTCCCTGGGATTTGATGACTGGCATGGGAAAACGCTTGTCGTCATCGGGTATGGGAAAGTGGGCCGAGGCATCGTCCTGCATGCCCTGAACAACCGGATGCGCGTCATTGTGGCTGATGTAGAAGAAAAACGCCTTCCTTCCCCGTCCGTTTCCTTTCTCTGCGCGACGGATGGCGCGGCTCTCAGCCACGCGGTAAAACAGGCCTTCTGCGCCGTCACGGCCACCGGCAGGCGGCATGCCCTGTCAGGTCTGATTGATCCCGCCCTGCCCTGCTCCTCCGGTGTTCTGCTGGCGAATATGGGTGTGGAAGACGAATGGGGGCCATCCATCCCGAAAAACAGCATTCTGAATGAAGGGCGTCCCCTCAATTTCATCCTGCCCGATCCCACGCAAATGTGCTATATTGATCCTCCACTGGCTCTTCACAACCAGGGCGCCGTGGAACTGGCCGCAGGCCGCGGAAAGCCCGGTCTGTTTCCACCTCCTCCGGAAATGGAGGAATACTTCCTTTCCCTGATCCGTTCCGGGGGAATCATTCCAGAGCAACTGCTAGACTCCCTTTCCTGACTTATCCTCTTGCGTCCCCGGAGCCGGAAGAGTATCCTATAGAATGCGGCTGGAAACTCAACATGCCCGCCGGATCCGTTTCATTGACTTCGCAACTCATGAGCACTTATTATTCCTACCATAGCTATCACCTGGCCGGGAAGCTTTACGGCACTCTGGGGTGCGCCCTGGCGTGGGGCATCTTTGGAGCCGGCTGGTGGATTCTCCCACTGGCTGCGGTCCTGACTTGCCTGTGGCTTTCCGTCATTCTCGGCAGGCCGCATTTTTTGACTGTCACGTCCGTCTTCATCGCATGGGGCAACGGAATCGCGCGCAGGGAAATTCCCTGGGAAGCCATTGAAAGCATAGGATATACGCCGGACCAGGAAAACAAGCCGGGTCTCAAAATAGAGTTGAAAGACGGCAATATTCTGGATGTGGATTCCTCCTGCTTCTCCTCCCTGCCCGCCGTGCGGGAAGCCATTCTTCAAGCCTCCGGCAAATATCCCGTGCATCTTGCTCCGGACCTGTTTGCCGCTCCGGGCATGCTGAGCGAATAAGCATTCCAAAAGCCTTTTTTTCCACAGAGGGAGGGAAGACGTTATCCTTTTATTTTCCACAGATCCATGCTTCATCTCATTCGGGAAAATGAAAAATGTTCCACGTAGAACATTCATGTGAATAACATATTCATTCCATTCACTTTCAAACAATAAAAAACAGGCGCCATGTTTCCACGGCGCCTGTCCCTTTGTATGAATGATTTTGTGCCAGTCAAAATCAGTTGGGAGATCTCATCGGCATGAGCACGTACAGGAACTCATCGCCAATCTTCAGCACGCCCGGGCTCATTTCATCAATGAGGTTCAGCGTGATCATCGTATCGCCGGGCATGGTTTTCAGGGGGGCCATGAAGAAGTCCGGATTGAAGGAGATGGAAAGGGGCCTGCCGGAATAAGTGATGGTCACGGATTCGTGCGCTTCACCCACGCCTTCCGCGCTGGATGCCACTTCCAGTTCGTTTTCCCGGAAGTTCAGCTTGATGTTCGTGCTCTTGTCCACGGAGAGGAGGGAGACGCGGCGCACGGTTTCCAGCAATTCTCCGCAGGGAAGCTCAATGCTTTCCTTGCAGTCCGTCGGAATCACCTGGCGGTAATTCGGGTAATTGCCGTCAATCAGCTTGCTGATCAGCAGCGTATCGTTGATTTCAAAAGCCGCCTGGTTGCGGGTGAAACGGATCGTGACGGAACCCACTTCATCCAGCAGGCGCCTCAGTTCCCCTACGGCCTTGGTAGGCAGAATGGCGTCCAGCTGCTGTTCTTCCGGGAAATCCAGAGCAGTTTCCGCCAGGGCCAGGCGGCGGCCGTCCGTAGCCACCAGCGTCATCTTTCCATTGCGGAAGGAAAGGGAGATGCCGTTGAGCACGTAGCGGGTCGTATCCGTGGAAATGGCGTATTCTGTCCGGCGGATGCAGTCGCGCAGAAGGTTCTGCTCCACCTGGTACACGGTTGCCTGTTCAAAGGAAGGAAGCTCGGGGAATTCGTCCGCCGGAAGGCCGTTCAGCTTAAACTGGGAGCGGCCGCATTCCACGGTCGCCTGGTTGCGCTGGTTCACATCCACCTGCACTTCCGCTTCAGGAAGTTCGCTGATAATGCTCACCAGCTTTTTGGCGGGAAGGGTAACCGTACCGTCCCTCACCACGTTGGCGGGCACCACGCCCGTGATGCACACATCGAGGTCGGTTGCAGTAAAGCGCACCTGCCCGTTTTCAGCTTCAATCTTTACATTGGAAAGAATGGGCAGCGTCGTTTTGGAAGACACCACACTGACTACCTGTCTCAGGCCATCCAGAAATACTTGCTTGGAAATAGTAAACTTCATGTGACTGTGCTTTTATCTGCCTCGCATCCTCTCACAAATGCCTCCCTCTCTTCAAGTTCTTTCTCCGTCAAATCGGCATATTTGGCAGTATTTTTTTCAAAAGCATACCATATATAGTAATTCACCATTTTAAAGGGCATATCTTGCATGGTGCGTTTTTTGAGATTATTTAAGCATTCTTAAAAGTCTGTTCCACCAGCTGTGCGTCTCCGGCATTTCCGGTTCGCCGGAGCATTGGAAATGCAGCTTCAGCAAGGTTTTCGGACAGAAATTTTCACAAATGCAGGAAACGGAAAGAAATAAAGTGGTAAAAACTTTTTCATCCGTACTCATTCCGGAAATCTTGGAATGAAACAAAAAACTTTGTTGGTTTCCACTCAGGATACCCCCGTTCACGGGCAAACCATGTGTTCGGTTCCGAAAAACCGTCCTACCGGAAAATTTCGCCGGGCATGGTCCATGTTCCGGGGGAAACCACTCGTCCCGGCAGTACAACGGTATTGGCTCCAAGCCTGACGTGATCTCCAATGACGGCTCCCAGCTTGTTCCTTCCCGTTTCTACCAGCCTCCCTCCAGCCATCATCTGCTGCTCCGCCCCGTCGTGCCTGAAATTGGAACAAACCGTTCCCGCGCCAAAATTGACATCGTTTCCGATGATGGAATCCCCGGCATAACTCAAATGAGAAATAAACGTCCCGTCCCCCACAATGCAATTCTTCAACTCAACGCCCTGCCCCACAACACACCCGTCTCCCAAAGAAACATATCCCCTCAAATAGCAATTCGGACCAACCCTGCAACCGTCTCCCACCCATACGCAGCCTTCCACCACCACGCCGGGCAACACTGCGGAATCCCTCCCAAGCCGCAAGGTTCCCATAACATGCGCGCCGTCTTTTATGAAACCGCCATCTCCTTCCATTCCCCTCATCACTCTCTCCTGCCAGTCCAGCAGATCCCACGGATATACCAGCCGCTCCACGGCCATATTCCTTTTCAAGGAACTCCGCCGTACTCCCGGAGCCCCCTTCCCCGCCAGAAAACAACCCTCCGCATTCCTCAGCTCGCATTCCCCCGGTCCGTAATCCGCCAGCCACACAGCAGCCTCCGGTGAAAAATCATGCATGGACACCTCCACAGCTCCATCCCCGCTCCCGCGCTCTTCCTCTTCCGGTCCCAAAACGGCTTCAAAGCCCGCTTCCCGGAGTTGTAAGGCACAATACGCACCTATGCTTGTCCCGGCCACGGAAAACGCGTGGAAGGGCCTTTCAGGACCCGTTGCCGGAAAAGTGAGATCCCTCTCAGGAATATAAATCAATCTGGCAATCCGCATGCAGGAATGATATTCCCTGTTCCGTACTTTCTGCAAGAGCAATGCAGCCGGTGCCCGGAGTGACCTCTTCAGGAAATAACTGTGTGAAAGGAACAGTGAATCACAAGTGAATACTCTGTGAATAACTTATTCAGATATTATTCACATTTCTGTTAACGGAATTTATTCACATTTGCAAAAAGGCAAACCGCACTCATTTTAAACGCGAAACCAGTGTTGTTCACAATTGCCACAGGGTAGAAGAAGAAGGAATTTAATATTGTTAAATCTAATACTCTTCAACACACATCTCTATTGTCCTTTTTCCATGATCCATGATACAAGGTCCCCATGAACGCAGAGGATCGGGATGCCCGCTGGATGAAACTGGCCATTGAACTTGCCGGAAAAGGGCTCGGACTAACCAGCCCCAATCCCTGCGTAGGCGCCGTCATCGTTCACAAGGATCAAATCATCGGCTCCGGATTTCACGAAAAAGCCGGCCTCCCCCATGCAGAAAGAAATGCCATTGCCGACGGTATTGCCAAAGGCAATGCCGGGCTGTTTCCAGATTCCACCCTTTACGTTACATTGGAACCGTGCAGCACGACGGGAAAAACTCCCCCTTGTACGGAAGCCATTATGGAACACGGTTTCAAGAGAGTAGTTTACGGTTCGGAAGATCCCAATCCCGGTCACAAGGGAATTGCTGCGGAAATCTTGAAGAATGCAGGCATTAAAGTTACCCGAGGAGTTCTGGAGAAGGAATGTGACTTTTTGATCAGGGCTTTCCGTCTGAACATGATGGAAGGCCGTTCCTGGGTAATCGCCAAAAGCGCCATGTCCCTGGACGGGCATATTTCCCGCAGTCCGGAACGTTCCCAATGGCTGACCGGAAAAGCGGCTAGGTCTTTTGTGCATACGCTCCGTTCCGAATGTGAAGCTGTCATGACAGGAGGAAACACGGTGCGCATGGACAATCCGTCTTTGACGATCAGGAATCCGGAAAAACCCGTTTCTCCCCTTAAGGAACAACCGTGGCGCATTATCCTGACCCGGAATGCCGCTTCCATTCCGGAAAATTCCATCTGCCTGACGGATGAATTTCGCGACCGCACCCTGATCGTAGAGAATGTATCCAATTATTTGGAATTGTTACAAAATTTATACACGGAAAGAAAAATAAGCTCCCTTCTGCTGGAATCTGGAGGTGTTCTGATGAAGGAATTTTTGAAAGCCGGTCTGGTGGATGAATGGGTGGGGTTTTATGCTCCCGTCATTACGGGCGGCGGTGTTGACGGAGTGGAGGGAGGGGATTTCCTGGAGCGTGAAGCTCATCTTGTAAAGCCGTCTGCAAGGATGTTTGGAAACGATGTATGCATCCGGGGTGAAGTGCGTTATCAATAACAGGAAGCTTTGTCTCCGGATGCCGTGACGTTATCTTCCTTTTTACGGCAGACTATTTCCGTTTTTCTTCTGGAATTCCGTTTCAGGTCCTGGTGAACCTGCCATTTGACCATCTCTTTCATCATTGCCTGGTGCCTGTCGTTGCTTTCTTTCTGCAGGACAATTAATATGGCATGGTCCATGCCGGGAATGTATCCGACAAGGCAAAGGAAGATATTGAGGATAAAGCTTCCGCATCCTCCATAAGCCAGTGCCATGGAAGGCGGCAGCAAAATAGCCAGAACGTACCGCATGATGTAATGATCATATGTCGTTTTCTATAGGTCAACAAGCACAATGATTTTTATCTTTGCGTGCTGAAGATTTCCAAGAAAGGAAATTTCACCCGGAAAAAGTAACGCGAATGCTGTTTATCTGTTCCGTTTCTTCAAATAGACAAGCAGAAGCGCTATATCCGCCGGAGTAATGCCGGGAATGCGGGAAGCCTGTCCTATGGTGGCAGGACGTATTTTACCCAGCTTGATGACGGCTTCCTTTTTTAAAGCATGGACGGATTCGTAATTGATATCGTCAGGGATAGTTTTTTCCTCCATCCGTACGATTTTTTCTGCCTGTTTTTTTTGCCTTTCAATGTGGCCCTCATACTGGATGTCCGTAGCTATGGCATCCCAATGTTCCACGTGGAACATTTTTTTCATGTCTTCCGGCAGCATGGACCAGTCATTTCCGGGGCGCTTGAGCCAGATGGAAACGGGCACACCTTCATATTTCATTGCCGTAGCCTGTTTTATTCCCTCTTCAATGGCCTTCCGCCTGTTTTCTGTTTCCTTAAACAGATCATGGGTGATGAGGCCGTTTTCAAACGCCAGGGGAGCCAGCCGCAGGTCAGCGTTATCCTGCCGCAGCAGCAGCCGGAATTCCGCGCGGCTGGTGAACATGCGGTATGGTTCGTCCGTTCCCTTGGTAACCAGGTCGTCAATCATGACGCCTATATAAGCCTGGTCCCTTCGGAGAATCAGAGAGGTTTTTCCAAGGACTTTCAGGGCGGCGTTCGTTCCCGCCATCAGGCCCTGGGCGGCGGCTTCTTCATAACCGGAAGTCCCGTTGATCTGTCCGGCAAAATACAGGTTCTCTACGAGCTTGGTTTCCAGAGTGGGGTGAAGTTGGGTGGGTGGGCAGAAGTCGTATTCCACCGCATACCCCGGGCGTATCAACTGGGCATTTTCCAAACCGGGAATAGTGCGGATAAATTCGCATTGAGCGGAGTAGGGCAGGGAAGTGGACACGCCGTTGAGGTAGAATTCTTCCGTGCTGCGTCCCTCCGGTTCCAGAAAAACCTGATGGCTCGTTTTTTCTGCAAACCTCACGATTTTGTCTTCAATGGAAGGGCAGTAGCGCGGCCCTATCCCTTCAATGATACCGCTGTACAGGGGACTGAATTTCAGATTATCCCGGATAATGTCGTGCGTGGTCTGGTTGGTGTACGTGATCCAGCAGGGCATCTGCTCCATCCGGAAATCTTTGTCTCCCCACGTGTTCAGTGTACAATAGGGTTCGGAAAAACGCTTCAGCAGCTTGCGTGAGCGGTAGCTGAACAGGGCAGGGGGAGTGTCCCCCGGTTGGAGTTCGCAGACAGAAAAATCAATGGACCTGCCGTTGATGCGGGGAGAAGTGCCTGTTTTCAGCCGTTCCACCTGAAAGCCCAAATCCGCCAGGCCCGAGGAAAGCGTGGAAGGTGCACAACCCATGCGGCCGCCTGTGATATGCTGCAGTCCTACATGCAGCAGGCCTTTCATGAAGGTGCCGGAACAGATGACCACGCTGCGTGCATGAATGGTATAGTCCAGGGAAGTGACGGCGCCCGCGGCCTGCTGTTCTCCATTGACAAGCAGCTTGACGACGTCTCCCTGGAACAGCCGTACGCCGGGAGCGGTTTCCAGCACTCTTTTCATGCGTGTGCGGTAGGCAGTCTTGTCGCATTGGGCGCGCGGAGCGCGGACGCTGGGGCCCTTGGAAGCGTTCAGCATCCGGAATTGAATGGCGGTGGCATCCGTATTCAGGCCCATGGCTCCCCCCAGAGCATCTATTTCCCGGACAATATGCCCTTTGGCAAGGCCGCCGATGGCCGGATTGCAGGACATTTGGCCGATGGTGTCCAGATTATGAGTAAGAACGGCTACGGAACAGCCCATGCGGGAAGCGGCCAAAGCCGCTTCAATGCCCGCGTGTCCTGCGCCGACGACGAGAACGTCGAACACGGAAGATGCTTGGGTGGAGGAATTCATCAGGATGCTGAACAAATGGCAAGACGGTGCAGGACCAGCCGAGGATCAAGAGAAGAGGAAACCAGGGCCTTGTCGGCCTTCATGCACTCCTTCAAGGTCTGTTTCAGTTTCTCCGTCTTGAATTTGGCGGCGTTTTGAGCTGCCAGGAAAAGCGGGTAGGCATTCGGGGTGCCGTCCTTCTTCAAGGGAATCAGCGCGGATGCATAGGAGGGCAGGGAAGAAATTCTGGCGGTGAAATCCTTGAAATTGGTAGGTTTCAAATTGAAAGCATCACACAAAAGCTTGGCGGCCAGCAAATTTCTAAGGGTCGGAATAAACGCGGCACGCATGATGGTGACGGCATTTTCCCCGCGTTCCAGTTGAAAATCGATCAGGGAAATGGCTGTGTCGCTCTTCTTGTTTTCCAGCGCCCGTGAAATTTCGAAAATTACTCCCGTGCGGGTGAGTGGAACCATTCTTTCCACATCCTCCGGCATGACCGTCCGCCGTTCCGCTCCCAGGAAAAGATCCAGCTTTTCAATTTCGGAAATAATCTGGCGGGAAGACTCGCTGACGCGGTGGATGAACAATTCCAGTGCGGAAGGGTCGAAGGCCATCCCTCTTGCGGCCGCCTCCTTGTTTACCAGGGGCATCAGGCTGCCTTCCCAGCCGGCCTTGGTAATGTCCGGCTTATTCAATTCTACCGCTGCGGAATGCTGGAGCAAGAATTTATTAAAGGAGCGGCGTTTGTCGAATTCGGAAGCGGAAACAACCAGAATGACGTCCGGACCCAGCCCGGCTTCCAGCAATTGCTTCAGGGAATCCAGAGCCGTTTCCGTGGTGGAGGATCTGCCTGTAACGGAATCCCCCAGGAAGTTGCAATTTTTCATCCAGACCACCTTGCGTCCGGGGAAAAAGGGCAGTGTGCGCAGGGCCTCCATGACCTGGCGGACAATTTGGGCCGCTTCATCGGAATCTCCGCAGCCCGCTTCCAAAATTTCATGGGAAAACTCGTTCGTTCCTTCCGTCAGGGCGGCAAAGACGCCGGAAGCCTTTTCACGCACCATCCCTTCATCCGTGCCGAAAACGAGATGAATGGCCTGTTGTTCTGGAATAAAGCTGCCCATAAAGCGTGCCCGTTCATACCACAAAATCCGGTTTTTTGAAAGACGTATTTGTCATTAGAAAGTTTTTTCATTTGAAGAAGATAGGCTTAAATAGTATCAATGGGAAAGGAATGAGGGATATAATCCGGAGTTTTTCCGTTCCTTCCCTTCCCATACCCTTGTGATCAAGCCGAAAACCGTTTGATCATCACCACGGCAGGGCATTTTCATGAGATCGAACATCTGGACACGGACTCTACTTGTCATCATGATGACGGTTATGATGACCGTTGTCGCCGTGGCTTATTGGAGGTGGGAAAGCCGCGTTACGGAAAGGAATATTTCCTTCAGGTCGGAAGTGTTCACCACCGCTCAGGAATCCGAGTTGAAGGACACGGACATTCCCACTCTTCATCAGCTCAATGAGGAATACTCAAAGGTGGCGCAGCTCGTGGAGCGGGTTCTGGTCAGCATAGACACCACGGGCGTAACCAATGTCACCCAGCCTTCGGAAGACGGACAGTCCGTCATTGAAAAAAGGCTGGCGGTGCACGGCCTGGGTTCCGGAGTCATTGTCACCAAGGAAGGGCACATCATCACCGCCTACCATGTCATCCAGAACAAGCATGCCCTGAGGGTCACCCTGAGCGACGGAAGGAGCGTCTCCGTGCATCTGGTGGGAGTAGACCCGGAACTGGATATCGCCGTGCTGAAGGTGGACAAGCCGGACAACCAGACGACCTTCAATCCTCTTCCCTTCGGCAACAGCGACAAAGTGGCTCCCGGAATGATCGTTCTGGCCTGCGGCAACCCCTACGGACTGGGCACGACGGTCTCGCGCGGCATCATCAGCGCCCGGGAACGCAAGCTGATGGATTCCGGCCTGGATCTGATTCAGACGGATGCCAGCATCTTTCCCGGCAATTCCGGCGGACCTCTCATCAACATTCGCGGGGAAATCATCGGCATCAACAAATCGATTCTCCCCAATACGGAAAAAAGTTATACGGGCATCGGCTTTGCCATTCCTTCCAATCTCGTCCAGCACTCTTTCCAGCAAATCTGCGTGCATGGCCGTCCCATGAGGGGGTATCTGGGACTGGACATCGTACCCAATACGCCCCCTCTCCGCAGTTTTCTGGACTATCATGAAGCCACGGGCGCTGTCGTGAACATGGTCAAATCCGGCTCCCCGGCTGAACAGGCCGGTCTCCGGACGGGAGACGTCATGCTCAATTTCAATGAAGTTCCCATTCTGAACGTTCAAGATGTGCTTGACCGCATAGAAAACCTTTCCATTGGCGACAAATTCCGGTTGAAAATCTGGAGAAAGGGGCAAAAAATGAATCTTACCCTGAAAGTTGGTGACAGCATTCTGCAAAATGCCCCCTCTCCGTGGGCGGACTTCATGGAAGGTGTAGGCATGCACTTGCGCGAACTCACGGCGGAAGAACAATCCATTGGCGCACGGGGGCTGCTGGTCATTCAGGTGAACCCGAAAAAATCCGTGGGCCAGATCCTCCAGACGGGGGACATGGTCTTTGCAGTGAACCACCAGAGCGTCAGTACCATGGAAGCACTGGTCAAAGCGTTGCGGGAGGGGCCCGCCCTGCTGACCGTTTCCCGTGACGGACAGCAGTTCAACGTGAAGGTGGATGCCCGCCCGGTTTCAGAAAAAACCCTGCTTCCCCGCATTCCCACGGCTACGAAAAGCAATGCCATCCTGCCGAGGGAACTTTGAATTCCGCTGCCGCAGTTTCCTGCGAAGCGCTTCCTCTGCCGTCGCATTTTGCGGCATTCCCCGGCACAGGCTTGACTGCCAGATAAAAACGCATATAATATATCACCTTTAAGAAATTAAACTTATGACTCGTCATACCATCTCCGTACTTGTTGAAAACAAATTCGGCGTGCTTGCCCGCATTGCCGGTTTGTTCAGTGGACGGGGCTACAATATTCATTCGTTGAACGTTGCCCCTAGCCAGGACCCGCGCTTTTCACGGATGACCATCGTCGTACGTGAAAAGGAAGACGTCCTGGACCAGATCATCAAGCACCTGGAAAAACTCGTCAACACGGTGGAAGTGGTGGATTTCCGCAACACGGACAACGTGTACCGGGAGACGGTATTGACCCGCATCGGCGTGGATTCCGCCACGCGGCATGAAGTCATTGAATTCTGCCAGATCCTGGGCGCCTCCATTGTGGACGTCACCAAAGACGCCCTGACCATCGAGGTTACGGGCGGCGAACATAAAATTGACCGTTTTCTGTCCCTTATTGAAGACTACAATGTGCAGATGCTGACGCGCAGCGGCCGCATCGCGCTTCCCAAACCCCGGCAGTAAGAAACCTTTCCGGCCTTTCCATCAAACCCTGCAGGACGGTCTTGCAGGGTTTTTTTCTCCCTTCCTTCCATGAACATCACTTATCCTGACCTTCCCATCTCCCGCCGCCGGGATGACATTCTGGCGGTCCTGCGGGAGCATCAGGTCATGGTGGTGGTCGGGGAAACGGGTTCCGGCAAAACCACCCAGCTTCCCAAAATGGCCATGGAACTTGCCGGAGACAGGCCGGGCAGAGTGGGCTGCACCCAGCCCAGAAGGCTCGCCGCGGCTTCCGTCTCCCGCCGTGTGGCGGAAGAACTGGGCTGCGAACTGGGCGGCCTGGTGGGGTACCAGGTGCGGTTTGAAGAAAAGGCGGGACCGGATACGCGTTTGAAATTCATGACGGACGGCATCCTGCTGGCGGAAACTCAGCATGATCCGGACTTGCGCCAGTACCATACCCTGATCCTGGACGAGGCTCACGAACGCAGCCTGAACATCGACTTTCTGCTTGGATATCTCAAGCTCCTGCTGGACAGGCGGCCGGACCTGAAGCTGGTGATCAGCTCCGCTACGCTGGACGCAGGGGGATTCTCCGAATTCTTCAACGGCGCCCCCATCGTGCAGGTGGAAGGGCGTACCTACCCGGTGGACCTGCACTATTTGCCGCCTCTGCATGAAGACGAGGAACTGGCCGCCCATGTGGCGCGGGCCGTGGACTGGCTGGATGGCCTGGACGACCGCGGGGATGTGCTTGTCTTTCTTCCCGGCGAACGGGAAATACGGGAGGTGGCGGAAAAACTGGAAGGCCGCCAGTTGAGGAACACGCGCATCCTGCCCCTGTTCGCAAGGCTGGGCCTGGCGGACCAGCAAAGAATCTTCCATCCGGAGCAGGGGTCCAGACGCATCGTGCTTGCCACGAATGTGGCTGAAACGTCCCTGACCATTCCCGGCATCATTTACGTTATCGACTCCGGCCTGGCGCGTATCAGCCGCTACAGTCCGGCTCGCCAGGTGCAGCGGCTCCAGATAGAACCCGTCTCCAAGGCCAGTGCTCGCCAGCGTGCGGGACGCTGCGGACGCGTGTGCGAAGGCGTCTGCATACGCCTGTACAGTGAAGAGGAGTGGGAAGACCGCCCCGACTTTACGGACCCGGAAATCAAACGCAGCGCCCTGGCCGGAGCTCTGCTCAGAATGAAAGACCTGGGCTTGCCGGAAATGCCGGAATTCCCGCTGCCGGACCCTCCTTCCTCCAAACTGGTGACGGAAGGCTACCGTACCCTGCGGGAAATAGGAGCCTTGGACAAGGCCCGGCAACTTACATCCGTGGGCAAAAAACTGGCTCGGCTGCCCATTGATCCGCGGCTGGGCCGTATGCTGCTGGAAGCGCAGCATGAACAGGCCCTGCCTGAAATGCTTGTCATCGTGGCCGGCCTGGGCATCATGGATCCCCGTGAGCGTCCGTCGGACGCCGCCCAGAAGGCGGACCAGGCTCATGCGCAATGGAAGGACGAAGACAGTGACTTCCTGTCCCTGCTCAAGCTGTGGAAAGATGCGTGGCAATTCAGGGAAGGGCGGCGTTGGCGTAAAAACCAGCTCCGCAAATGGTGCGGAAAAAACTTCCTCAACTTCAACCGCATGATGGAATGGTTCAACCTGTGGGAGGACCTCTCCCGGCTGGTGAAGGAAACCTTGAGGTGTAAAATATCCCCTCTGGAACAGGAAACGGACCGCCAAGCCTCCTTTGCCATGATTCACCGGAGCATTTTGGCCGGCGTGCCGCGCCAGTTCGGCCTCTGGGATGCGGACAGCCGGGAATACCGCGGCGCGGGGGGGCGTTCCTTCGGCATTTTTCCCGGCTCCGGCCTGTTCCGCCGCAAGAAGCGGAGCGAATGGGTCATGGGCGTGGAACTGGTGGACACCACCCGCCTATGGATGCGCCGCGCCGCCCGGCTGGAACCGGAGTGGGTGGAGCAGGTAGCTCCCCATCTCTGTGAATCCCATTACTCCGGAGCGCGGTGGGACAAGGAACAGGGTGCGGTTTACGCGGTGGAGCGCGTGGTATGCGGCGGCCTGCGTATCATTGACAACAGGCGTGTTCATTACGGACGCATCAATCCCGCCCATGCGCGGGAAATCATGATCCGCGAAGGACTGCTTGGTGGTGGCTTCCGCACGAAGCCCGCCTGCATCCGGCATTTGGAATCGCTCCGCGAGGAAGTGCGGCAGATAGAACTTAAACTACGCCGCCCGGACCAGGTCTGGTGCGAGGAAGGCGTTTTTCAATTCTTCAATGGCCTTGTTCCGCAGGACTGCTGCACGGCGAAGGCCTTTTTGCGGTGGGCCGCAGGCATGGAAAAAAACAACCCGGAATCCCTGCATGTTCCGGCGGAGGAAGCCATGTATGAATTCTGGGGGAAGGACCTGCTGGCCGGTTTCCCGGATGAAATTTCCTGCAACGGTGCGGAATACACCGTCTATTACCAGAATGACCCCGGCGCGGAAGATGACGGTGTAACTTTGGGGGTCCACATCGACCAGCTTCCAGACGTGCCGGAATGGCTGCCGGAGTGGGGCGTGCCGGGCCATTTGGCCCAAAGGGCGGAATGCCTGCTGCGCACTCTTCCCAAAGATCTGCGCGTCTTTCTCCAGCCCATCAGCCAGAAAGCCGCCTACTTTGCTGAGCTGCGGCATGGGCTGGAACCGGACGGCCCGCTGGCGCGGAAACTGGCGGAATTTGTGGAAGCGGAAACAGGGAGGTTCTGTGCTCCATCCTTCTTTGATATGAAACGTATTCCGGCGGAACTGGTTACAAAAGTCTGGGTATGCGACGATGAAGGCGAAGAGCTTGCCATGGGTACGGACATTGCGGAACTAAATAGCCGCTTGGGTAAAAAACTCTCCCGTCGGTTCAAGGAAACAGCAGCGGATATCGTATCTGTGACCGGCATGAAGGAATGGACCTGCGGAAATTTGGAGCGTACGGTGAATGTGGCGGGAAGGCCGGGTTATGTGGCCCTGGTGGATGAAGACGGATCTGTGGGCGTCCGTGTTTTTGAGGATGAACTGCGCGCGGCGGAATCCCACCGGAAAGGGTGTTTGCGCTTCATGCGCTTGCGCCAGACGGACCAGCTCAACCATCTCCGCAAGAAATTTCCTCTGAGGCTGGAAGGGAAACTCTCCCTACATACGCTCGGGCAGGTGCCGTCCACCAATGCGGACGACTTGGTGGACGTTTCCGCGGAGATGGCCATGGGGCGGCCCTTGCCGCGCACGGCGGAACAATTTGCTGCTGCGGAAATGAACTTGCGCCAGAACCTCTTTGACGCTGCGCATCATGTAGCAGAGATATGGGAACTGATGGCGGCTACGGAACATGCCGTCAGAGACTTCATGGCCGCGCAACAGGGAGTGCGCCATACGGAGCGCATCACGGCTGATCTCCAGAGCCAGCTTGACTGGTTGCTCCGCCCCCGTTTCCTGTGGGCGCATGGAGCGGAGCGCCTGCCGGACCTGAAGCGGTACATGCAGGGCATCGCGGAGCGCATCAGGCGCATCGGCCAGCAGCCTCTTGCCAGAGAGCTCGAACGCCTCGACCTCTTTGAACGCGTATATCTTCCCTGGCATCAGGCCCTGCCGGAACATTCCGGAGACCCGCGCTGGACACAGTACGGCTACCTGCTGGAAGAATACCGCCTGGCCGTCTTCGCGCCTGCCGTCTCCGTCAAGGGCCGTATCTCTGAAAAGCGCCTGGGAACCGCTTTTGAAGAATTAAATATTAGGTAGAAATTGAAAAGATTTTTTACCACTAGCCGTATTTTTTTCTCATACCATTATTTTACTGATTTAATTAAAAATCTTGCCAGACTTGTAGATCACAAAACAGAGGAAATACAAGAATTGAATTATTGTCTCCGAATATGGTTCATTAATTCACTCAATAAAAAATCCTGTTTTTTATTTGAATGAATATAATACGAATCTGGCAGGTGGAAAAAATGCCGTCTTATTGTAACGGGGCTGATGGGACGAAATAAATTTGAAACATTGCGGAATCTGAGAATTTAAAGCAATGGATTGACGTTCAGTATTTTTTTGTGGATGATTCAGGGATTTTTAGAAATTCTTTCTCTCCTATGGGCATGGAAGTATCGGGAAAATAATCCCTTGCTTTTATCTGTTAACTGTTCATCCTTCCTCTGTCTGGTTGCCGGAATTTATTTAAACCTGCCTCCTCCGCTGGCCGTAGTCTTTTACTGAAGCGGGAGGATATGCTGGATTTCCACTAATACCAAGCCGCAGGAATACATGATTTTTAAGAAATTTGCCATTCGGAAAAAGACGGCAAATAATCCGGGAGAATCTTATTCTCCATTCCTTGCGGCAGTTTTAATAAAAAATGCGGTGGCTTGAGCCGTGGTCCCCTGTCCATGGAAAATGTTTCCAGACTACAGTCCCTTGGAAAGCTGGGCGAATTCGATCAGGTTCGTTTCCTTGCCAAACAGCACGAGAATGTCGTGGTCCTCGAACACGAGGTCCGGGGATGGGGTGCCGATCACGGGAATGCGCGGGATGGAAAGGATTTCACGGCGTCCCTGGGGCGTTTGGGCCTCCCCGCGGCGTACGGTGAGCAGATTGAGGTGGTGTTCCGTGCGCAGGCCCACGTCGCGGAGCTGCTTGCCCACCCAGATGCGCGGCACGGCTATTTCCACAATGCTGTGATTTTCATCCATGGGGGAAACGCGCAGAAATTCGGGGGACTCCAGCTGGCTGGCGAGCTGCTTGGACGCCACGCGCGACAGGTTGATGAGCGCGTAAACGTTCATCTGGCTCAGAATATGTTCGTGCACCGGGCTCATCACGCGTGCGTAAATGTAGCGCACGCCCATTTTCTGGAGGTGAGTCACGACAAGAAGGTTTTCTTCAAAACTGTCCCCGATGGCCACAATCACGGCGGACTGGTCGTCCAGCTCCAGTTCCCGCAGGGCGGCCGGATTGGTATAATCCGTCACCACGGCGTAAGTCACCAGGTCCTTGACCTGCTCCAGTTCTTCATCGGAGGAGGCGACGGCCACCACTTCAATATTGCGGGCGGAAAGCTCTGTGCAGAGTTCCTGTCCAAACTGGCCCAGGCCGATAACGGTGTATCTCATAACGGTATATTCAGGTTAGCGGGATTTTGACGGATGGATAGCGGTAATGCCGCGGGGTGGGGGTGCCAGCCAGGGCGATGAGAAAGGCGAAAAGCCCCACGCGGCCGGCGAGCATGTTGATGATAAGCAGGTATTTGGAAGGGTCGCCCAGATGGGGCGTGATGCCCCGCGACACGCCTACCGTAGCAAAAGCGCTGCAATTTTCAAAGAAGATATCCAGGGAGCTCAGAGCTGGCTCCAGGCTGCAGATCAGAATGGTAAAACAACCGATCCACGCGCAGGACACCACCACGGTGATCACGCACCGCGCTACGGTCCGCTGGTCGATGCGGCGCCGGAAAAACTCCACATGCTCCCTGCCTTGGAGAATGCGCAGGATTTCGGCCCCCGCAATGGCGCAGGTGGTGGTGCGCATGCCCCCCGCGGTGCCTCCGGGGCTGCCGCCCACAACCATCAGCCCGCACATGATCAGGCTGGCGGCGGGCAGGTAGCGGCTGTAATCGCTGATGTTGAATCCGGCCGTGCGCGCCGTCACGCTGTCGAAAAGGCAATTCCAGAAATGCTGGGCCAGTGGTTCGGAGGCTTGTGGGGCGGATACAGTGAAAATCGCCAGTGTTCCTCCGACCAGAAGAATACCGGTGGTGATCATCACCAGCTTGAAATAGGGAGTCCATTGCATGCGCAGGCGGCGGTGTCTGGCCGTAAAGCGGTTGACCAGCCGGGCGTAGAGTTCCTTGTAAATGCCGAATCCCAGGCCGCCGCAGACAATCAGGGTCATGATGACCGCCTGCCCGGTGTGGCACAGGCGGATACCCGGTTCCATCAAATTCATCGGGAACGTGGAAAACCCCGCATTGCAGAAGGCGGAAACGGAATGGAAAAGGGAATGCCACCACAGCGGTTCCCCCATCAGGTTAATGTCCCTTCCCTCCCAGGAAAAATAGAGCAGTACGGCTCCGCACAATTCGATAAGCAGGGTGCTGACGATGATGGTGGTGATGAAGGAAACCACGGAACCCAGGTTCCCCTCGTCCAGCAGGTCCGTCAGCAACACGCGGTCGCGCAGGGAAAAGCCCTGGCCGGCCACCATGGCCACAAAATAAGCGAAAGTCATGATGCCGAACCCTCCGATCTGGATCAGCGCCAGCACGAACATTTCTCCCAGCGGTGTAAACACATTGGCGAAGTCAACTACGTTCAGCCCCGTAACGCAAACCGCGCTGGTGCTGGTGAATAGGGCGTCCGTAAAGCTCAGCGTAATACCGGGATAGGTGGAATTGGGAAGCAGAAGCAATCCGGTTCCGGACAGAATGACTATTCCCAGGGAAGCTACAAACTGCATGGCCGGAGCCATTAGTGGCCTTCCGTGTTTCTGCTTGCGCAGCAACCATTCAAAAATCCTGGTCAGGGACATCAATGTGGGAATGGCGATCAGGCCCGCCGTGATGACCAGACGGGACAGCTCCGTAAAACGCATGAAATTGTCTTCCTGCTGTTCCCGCGCGATCAGGGCGAAAATCAGCAGGCAGCTGACAATCTGGAAAACAAGCAGCCGCGGCCGCGGCCGGTTGATCTCTTTCCGGAGGTAGGAACCCACGACGCCCGTCAAGTGCCCGAAAGTGGCTACGGCGGCAATCAGGCGCGCCCATTCGTGTTCCGCCCGGTCCAAGGGCCAGCCCAATTCCCAGATCACCGACCCCAGAAGGATGGCAATGCAGATAGCTGCAAGTTTGGTGAATCCCGAGCGCGTGGTTGTCATGGGTGAAATGCCTTGCGCGGAGTCTACCACCTGGATATGGAAAGAAAAGCTCTTAAGCCGTTTGCCGTTCCTCGCCCGGGTTCCTTTGGTTAATTTCGGAACTTATGCCGTAAATACGGTTAAGGGAAAAGACAGGCCTCTCGGAAAATTCCCGGCATGATCCGGGACTGTTCTGGAGCGCCGGCATCCATTCTTTTTTGTTAACTCGCGGGCAGATAAATACCCGGGAGAAAAAAATCACCCTCGGCGGCGCATGGTCAGCAGGGCCGCCATGCCCAGGAGTCCCAGCAGGGCTGAAGACGGCTCGGGAACGGAAAGCGTTACGATTCCTGTGGAAGTGTCGTAATCCAGCACATTCCAGTCATGGGCGGCGTCTGCCATGGAAAAATCTTCCGCAGAGGAAAGCCCTTCCAGGGTCCCCCCTGAAATGTCCATTATCTTGAATGACATGGTATCCGCAGCATTCGCAATTCCGCTGATGTCCAGCGTCAATCCGTTCAGCAGGTTCAAGGTTCCACCCGTCATGATGATGGCGGCCAGCCCTTCGCCTCCCTCTACCAGGTTCATGGATGAAAGTTCCACGGTAAAGTTTCCCACCGTCAGACCGTCGCCCGTTCCGACCGTCATGGAATTGCCGGCCAGGATGCGGGAACCGTCGGACAAGGTGAGCGTTCCTGCCAGATGCTGGTTGGCCCAGACAACCTGGTGGGCGATTTCCACCCGTGCCGCCGTTCCCCAGTTCAGCACCTCTCCTCCGGCCAGGCGGATGATGTTGGAAACATTGTAATGGTTCAGGTTCAGCGTGCCTCCAACGTTGACTGCTGCCGTTCCATTGCCCAGGGCACCCTTGTTCCCCAGTTGCAGCGCGCCTCCGTTAACCTGAGTGCCTCCTTCATACGTATTGGCGTGGGCCAGCACCAACGTATTGTTCGTGGTCTTGGCCAGCGTCCCTTTTCCAGAAATTTCACCGTCCAGGGTAAGAACCTTCCCGGCGGTATTGGAAGATCCGCCGAAAGAGGATAGGGTACCTTCCTCCAAAATAAAACGGTTGTTCCATGTATTGCCCGCATTTTCCCAGCCGGCAAGAACGGTAGCGCCCTGCAGGGTTACCGTTCCGGTTCCCCATCCGGAGCCCGCCGTCTGGGAACCGGTTCCGTTCATCGTCATTTCAACGCCGGGGCCGATGAACCAGCTGCCCGTGAAAGCGGGGGCGGTCGCGCTGAGATAAGTATTCACCTCCACCCGTGCTACGCCGGAAGGGCTTTCCACCAGAGTGGAATTGCGGATGGCGACATCTCCCGTTCCCGTGATGAACGTGAGCTGGTGGTTGCCGGAGGAGCTGTTTCCCCGGATGGACAGGGTGCTTCCTCCCGCAATGTCCCACTGCTGGGTGCCCTGAAGTTCCAGTGCGGAGGCGATGGTCAGGTTTTTTCCGGCGGCGATGTCGATGCCGCCGCTTCCCAGGATCAAATGGCCGTCCTGCATGGAGGGCGCGGAACTTCCATCAGCGGCTACCCCACGGATGGTGATGGTATTCAGGTATGTGTCTTCAATCCTGATGCCGTAAAGCGTGGCGTTGATTCCGGCGGCTGAACTTACCATATTATCCTTGGCGGAGGAGGCTACGTCCCAGACGGCCACGCTGTCCATCGGCAATTTGCCGTTCATCCAGGCCTCCGTGGAGGAAAGGACGGCGTCGTAATTTCCGCTACGGACCGTGCCCACGTCATAGCCGGCCAGTCTGGCCGCCTCATAGGCATACCGGGCTCCGATCGTAATCTGGGACTTTCCGTCGTAATGAACGCCCATGCTGTCGCCGGAGGTGATTTTGGCGAGGTCCCGTGTGGGAACCCAGCCCATCTGGTCGTTTGCCCGGGCCAGGGCCTCCTGCTGTTCACGGGTCGTTCCGGAGGAACCTTCATTGCCGTTGAATCCTCCGGTGACGTCTCCCGTTTCGGCATTGGTGACATTCGTTGTATTCCACTTGGCTTGTTCTCCCAGTATGGCCTGGTGCTCCGTCAACCGGGAGACATCCACCCCTTCCTGTGCCACATCCCTTTGCAAATTGTCCAGAAACGTTAACAAGGAATTGGCTACATTATTGCTTTCGGCGGCTGTGTTGGATTCCCCCTGCAGGTACATCACGCCCATGATCTCCACCTTGTCGTAGTTGTTGGCCAGGGCGTTTTCACAGGCCTTCATGACGGTTTCCACGACCGCATTGTAGGCGTTCGTACCCTTGTTCCAATAGGAATTGCCACCTCCGTCCAGGGAGGCTTTCACGATCCCCATGTCCGCATTGCCGGAGGACGGTCCGCCCAGGGACCATCCCTTGCGCTCCATCACGGCGGCGAACCCATACTCCGGCCCCATGCAGTTGTAAGAACTGGCGGCCGTTCCGCATACCTGGGGAGCAACGGAGCCCCAGGAGGAAGAGGGTGGAGGATTGTAATCCACGGAATTGCCAGTATTTTTGTTGAAATTGTTGTGCCAGAATTTGGTGCTTCCGTCGGACTTGTACTGCTCCAGCATCTCTACGGACGCCGGGGAACCCTTGACGGCTCCCAGGGAATTGGATTGCCCTGTCAGGATATATAATTGGAGCGTTTTGGCTTCCGCTGCGCTGATTAAAGCCGCCGCCAGACAGGCGTACAGCAGGCTGCGGCAAAAGGGAGTCGGTTTCATTGTTGTTGTAGTTAGAAGGGTAAAAATGAAATCCGTTGGCAGCGCAACACGGTCAGTGGCTTTCAGGGAGTGGAAAAGCCGTGGCCTATTTCCTCCGGCGGTGCAGGAACAGTGCGCCAAGTCCCACAAGGCCCAGGGAGGCGGTTGCCGGTTCCGGGACATTGATGATGGCGGCCAGGTCGTCCTGGGTTGCCGCTCCCTCCCAGAAGCTGATGCCGGATATCGTTGCGGCAGACTGGTATCCGGGAAGAGTAGCCCAGGAGCCGAGGTACAGCGTGTTCAAAGTTCCGGATTGTTTTTGGCTGGGCCAGGATAAGGCTTGAGCAAAGCCGTTTTGTGTAATAAACAGCGTGTAGGCACCCTCCGCCTGGACGGAAAGAGTCAGGGAAAAAGGATTGTTGAAGTCAATGGCTGTTCCGCTTAATCCGCTTCCGGGGCGGCCTGTACTGCTGCCGTTGTTGGCAATGCCAATCTTGTCTCCATTTTCGTAACGCCCTATCAGGGAATTGCTGTTGGCTTCTCCTATGGAAGCGCAAAAAAGGGAATCCTGATTGTTGAGGTCCGTTGCCTTTTGAAAATTGATGTTGACAGTGTACCCGCTGCCTCCGGTCGCACCGGAAAGTCCCAGAGAAGATACGTCCAGCATCGTTTTCGTATTATTCGCAGGGTTGGTGGTAAAAGTCCCGTCGTCGTTTCGGGTGGCATTGGCAAGTGACAGGGAGAGAGATTTGGAACCCAGATCGGAAACTGCGGTTTCTCCCTGTCCGAAATGGGAAAATCCGGAAACAAGAGTAACGGCCGCTTGTGCGGCGGAAATTGCGGCGGCGCTGATGATCAGCATAGAGAGTGTTTTCTTCATTGCATAAGCTAGTGTGAATTAAAAACGTTTGCAGAGAACGCTCCCATCCCTCTATCGGATTCTAAATTCGGTTCCCTACGAGTATGAGTTAGACTTGATACAAGTCCGGGAAATCCTGGAAAAAGGAGAAATTAAAAAAGGCCAGAAACAATTTAATAATCTTATTTTCAATAGATTAATATATATAATATGTTGATTGTTAATTTTTCTTATTGTTTGCGGATTTAGAATCCGGAAATACTTCAATACATAACATTATTTGTTGAAATACAATGTGTATTTTACAAAAATGAAGGTACTTGTCATGGAGGGAAGAAAAAGATCTTGGGTAGAAAAAACGATACCCTCCTTTTGAAAACATCCTGAATCAAGCCGTATTTTAGGCTTTTCCTTTGCTGGCGGGAATGGCTTGATAAGGCCGTGCTGGCTAAAAGAATCATTCCGTGTCTGGACGTGACGGACGGCAGGGTCGTCAAGGGGACCAATTTCGTCAATTTGAGGGATGCCGGGGACCCGGTGGAATGCGCCAGGGCGTACGACGCCCAGCAGGCGGACGAGCTCGTTTTTCTGGACATTACCGCTTCTTCCGACGGCCGCGCTACCATGGTGGACGTCGTGCGCCGCACGGCTGCATGCTGTTTCATGCCGCTGACGGTAGGCGGCGGTATCCGTTCCGTGGAGGACATGCGGGAAATGCTCCTGGCTGGCGCGGACAAGGTGTCCCTGAATACGGCGGCCATCAACCGTCCGGATTTGATTAACGAAGGAGCGGCAGCATTCGGCAGCCAGTGCATCGTCGTCGCGATTGACGCCAAAAGGCAGGCACCCGGCAAATGGGGCGTTTCCACCCACGGCGGCCGTAGATTCGTGGGGCTGGATGCGGTGGAATGGGCCATGGAGGCGGAACGCCGCGGCGCCGGGGAAATCCTGCTTACCAGCATGGATGCTGACGGCGCCAAAACCGGGTATGACATTGAACTAACCCGCACCGTCAGCGAGGCGGTGCGCATTCCCGTAATCGCCAGCGGCGGGGCGGGTAATCTGGACCACATGGTGGAAGTGCTGGTGGAGGGAAAGGCGGATGCCGTGCTGGCGGCCTCCATCTTCCACTTCGGCGAGTATACGGTACCGGAAGCCAAAACCTACTTTGCTTCCAGGGGGATTCCGGTGCGACCCTTGGCGGAATAGTGCGGATGTTCTTTTTTCTTGAGAGAAAATGGAATTCCGGTACGTAATGTACGCATGCGCCACTTTTTTTTCCCTCTGTGCTCCGTTATTGCATTAACGTCTTTTGTTCAAGCCCAGTCGCCGGACAGGCATCCCCTGTACGAACCCGCTCTGGTTTCCGCTGGAGCGGCGGGTGATGCGGGCAATTTGTTTGCCGGGGCCAAAGTCACCGCTTCCGGACATTACGGCAATGACCGTCCGGAACTGGCCGTGGACGGCCAGGCGAACAACGCCGGCAAATACTGGGGCTGTGAAGGTGTTCCCGTCTGGCTTCAGGTAGATATGGGAAAACCCCGCTCCCTTTCTGCACTGCATGTCTGGCCATATTGGGAAGGGGGACGCATTTACAAGTACAAGATAGAAGGTTCGGAGGATGGCAAGAACTGGAAGATGCTGGCAGACCAGTCATCCAACAGCATTGCAGCCACTTCGGAAGGCGTCCCCTTCAAATTCAATCCCCAGACGGTCCGGTACGTCAAAATCACCTTCCTGGGCAACAGCGCCGGCAATGACAAGGGAGGGCATTTGGTGGAAATCAAGGGTTACGGTCCCGATGCCGCTCTGAATCTGCAGGCCGCCGCGGTGAAGGATTATGACCGTATTCCATGGAGCGGCGCTCCCAGGCAGGAAATGCTTCAGGATGCCGTGCGCCTGTCCGGATGGAGGGGCGAACGTGCCGCCGGACAAATTGCCGTTTGGTCTTCCCAGGCGCAGCCCCAGTTGTCCGCCTCCTGCGCCGGAGTAAAAAACGCTGCCGGGCAGGTTATTCCCGTCCGGACCACCATGATACGCTATACCAAGGGCGGCAACAGGATCATTTCTGATATTATCGGTAGTGAAAACGGCTGTGACCTGCAGGCGGGAGGCGTCCGGCCCGTCTGGGTGGAAGTCAATATCCCCCCGTCTGCCAAACCCGGCGTGTACAAGGGAAAAGTAGTGGTTTCCGCTGAAAGCGGCTCTCCAGTGAGCATTCCCGTAATTCTGGAAGTGGCTCCGGAATTCCTGCCTGCCCCCTCCAACTGGCAGGTTCATCTGGACCTTTGGCAGCATCCGCAGGCTGTGGCCCGCTGGCATGATGTGGAGCCGTGGTCCCCGGAACATTTCGCGCTGATGAAGCCGGTGATGAAAAGGCTGGCGGACGCCGGGCAGAAGGCCATTACCTGTTCCCTCATTGATGAAGCCTGGAACGCCCAGACTTACGACTGGTTCCCCCCCATGATCGAATGGATCAAGGGCAGAAACGGAACCATGCGCTGGAACTATGCCAACTTTGACAAATGGGTTTCCTTCATGATCAACGAGGTGGGCATCAAGGGGCAGATATCCTGCTATACCATGATTCCGTGGAACATGAAAATCCGTTATCTGGATGAAGCTACCGGAAAATACAAGTTCCTGGACCTCAAGCCGAACGATCCTTCCTACGAAGCCATCTGGGGACCTTTCCTGACGGATTTCCGCAAGCACGTCAAAAGCAAAGGCTGGCTGGACAAAACCTGCATCGGGCTGGATGAACGGCCGGACGCCATGGTGAAGGCGGCCAAGAACGTGCTGGACAAGTATGCTCCGGAATTCAAAATCGTTTCCGCCGTCAATCGGCCTACCGCCATGACCCGGCACGTGTATGACGTCTCTCCCGTGCTTGACCATGCGGATACGGTCACGAGCGATCTGCTGGCGCAGCGCAAGAAAGAGGGGAAAAAGACGACATTTTATGTTTGCGTCTATCCCAAAAAGCCAAATACCTTTACCATCTCCCCGTTGGCGGAGGCGGAATGGCTGCCTCTCTTCGCCGCCGCCAACCATCTGGACGGTTTTCTGAGGTGGGCCTACAATTCCTGGAACCGCAATCCGTTTGAAAAAACCGACTTCGGCAACTGGCCTGCGGGAGACTGCTACCTGGTTTATCCCGGCAACCTCAGTTCCCTGCGGTTTGAAAAGCTCCGCGACGGGCTGGAAGAATTTGAAAAGGTTAATATCCTGCGCGCCCGCGCCGCGAAGAATCCGAAGGCGAAAGCCGCCGTGGCCCGCATGGATGAGGAGCTTTCCAAACTCTTCACAGTGGAAAGAAGCCGCGGCGATTCCCATGAGGATGACGTGCGCAAGGCCCGTAAAATCATCCGGAAGACGGCAGAAGCCACTAGATGATTTCATAGATTCCGTATTTCCCCATCTTTATTTGATAGAAAGCCTGTTCCTGTCTTTCCGGTTACCGGAAACAACGGACAGGCTTTTTTATCGTTCTATCACCGATGGAAAGAGGGCAATACTCCAAATACTCTTCCTGTTTTTCTTTATGATCCCGGTAAAGCCGGTCACTATCGCGCGTGACTGAACGTTTCTCGACAATGGTTCATTTCCAGATATAATAATCACGGTTTGGACTATGCGGACAGGGTTCTGACTGGAATATTTATTATGAACACCTTGCTCACAGGGGTATGCTTTTTATGTTGTTCGGCCGCCTTGCTAAAGGCGGTCGAACCCCCTGTTTTTTCCCTTTCTTTTTCAGAGCTTCCCTCTTTTCTTCAGTGGAACATACGGAAACAGGTTTCCGGACAGGGAGACCTTATTGAATCCTGGACGGGTTGGAATTCTGGATTAAAGAATTCGGAAGGCCCCCACGGAGGCCTTGTTTTTATGCAGGAAATCGATCTTGTGGGGGACAAGGGGAAAGAAAGAGTCTTCTTATATCAAAGTCCCGAAGTAGCTGGAACTCTTCCACGGCAGGATGAACATGTAAGTTTCATCTGTAATGCAGATGGCATCTATCTTTATACGGTTCCTTCCTTCTGCCTGCGCGGGAAGAAAATCGGCAGTGTTTTCCGCGGTGAAGAAGCCTATTATTTTTGTCCTGACAGGCATGTTAACAGGTATCGCTTTACGTATGGATGGAAGCAATGGGAACTAACGGAACAGTATGGCAGGATATTGGAATGGAGTGGCTGTGAAGAGACTGATCCCAAAGATGGAACCCATTGGAAAAGCGGTGTGGAGCAGACGGAAAGCGTTTATGTAACTACGGGCGTCATTAAGGAAACATGCTCCCTTTCCCCAGGCAGACGCCGGGTCCCTCTTTCCCAGAAAGCCGAAGGTGAAGATCCGTTTGAAACAATAGTAAAAGAAAAGGCAAAATCGCCTGCATCACCTGAACAGGAAAAATTGAAAGAAAACAAGCCTTCTGAAACAGTTTGGGTTGTTTCCCTGTTTGAGCTTCTTACGCAGGATATTCCCCATTGGAAATGCTTTAGGGAAGTTTCTTTAAAAGAGGCGGAAAAAGAATGGAGGAAAGTTTCCGGTCCTGCCATTGAACAATCCCGGCAATGGAACCATAAAGAAGCCGTGCGGGCCATGGATGCGCTTCTTCACGTAAAAAATCTCCGAGAAGTAAAAGCCTGTCCCTTATTTCCATCTCCGGCTGAAACTATATTTGAAAGAAGTTCAATGAAGCCGGAAGGAGCTGTGGACCGGGAAGAGCCGTAAAAACAGGAATATTCTTTGTCTAGCGGGCTTGGTGGATGTCCATTTGCTGATAGGCCTTTCCCCAGCGGGACATGGAAGCCAGAATGGGATGCAGGCTGTAGCCCAGTTCCGTAAGTGTATATTCCACGCGCGGAGGGACTTCGGCATAAACCTTGCGGGTGAGCAGGCCATCTTCTTCCATGGCCCGCAGATTGGCTGTCAGGACTTTCTGCGTTACGGGACCGATGGATTTCCGGAGTTCTCCGAATCGTTTTGTTCCTTCCAGCAAATCCCGGATGATCAGCACTTTCCATCGGGAGGAAATCAGCTGGAGAGTCGTCTCGACGGGACATGGAGTCATTTTGCGAGTCATTGGTTTTAAACGATAGTTCCCTTTTGGTAACTAAAGCACAATTTTCTGCCTACTTTACAGATGGGATATTCAGGCCTACTGTAGGGAAGGTTTGCCGGACAGGCAAGCATGATAGGGAATAAATCACAAACACGGGAATAAAATGAAACGAATGGAAAAAATAGCCGGCGGTGAAAATTTCAGCGCGGCAAGTGTCGGCAAATTTAATGAATTGGGCGATTATGTTCTGGAACTTTCTCCGGAAGTGAGAATTCCGGGCAAAGTATTCGGAGGAGCTGCCCTGCATACAGGCGGGGGGGATTTTTCCTTCCAGCTTTTTCAGCCGGGCACGGAAACGGGATTCCTGCATACGCACAAGAATCATGAGGAACTCTACTTTTTCCTCAGCGGCAGGGGAGAATTCCAGGTGGACGGCAAAGTTTTTCCCGTATCTGAAGGCAGTGTTGTCCGCGTAGCGCCTCCCGGAAAGCGTTCCGTGCGCAATAATGGTTCGGAGCCGCTCGTGATGCTCTGCGTGCAGTATCGCGGAAATACGTTTACGAGCGAGGATGCGCTGGACGGCGATATTCTTGATGAGCCTGTGAAGTGGCAGTAGCGGGTTTCGCCGGGACGCTTCCGTCTGGCGAATCACCAAGAAAATGACACTCCGGATTGTTCCGGAGCGCCACTCCCTTTTGCCTGCCAGCCGTTGAGCGGAAAATTGGCCGGGACTCATGGCGGTTCTAAACTCGTGCAGACTTCATGAGGGCGCCTGCAGGAAAAGAGAAAGGCTCCCTGATGAAAACTCACATCCGGACAAGCCGTAAATCAATAAAAAACGCCCCTGGCGGAAGAACCGCGCAGGGACGTTGAAATTAAGGAAGATAACCTTATTCCGCGTCCGCAGGTTTTTCAACGGGCATCGCGGCCATGTTCTGGTACAGTTTCCAGCGGCGCCAGACGTCTTTCTGGGCCTGGTCAAGGAGGTTTTCAAATTCTTCCTTGTTGGTCTTGGCCAGAAGCTTGAAGCGGTTTTCGCTGAGCAGGACGTCGCGCAGGTCGCCCTTCGGGCCCTTGCCTTCCACGATCAGCGGATTCTTGCCCTGCAGGGCAAGATCCGGATTGTAGCGGTACAGCAGGATGCGGCCCGTGTCTACCCACGCCTTCTGCTGCTGCAGCCCCTTGGCCATGTTGATGCCGTGGGAAATGCAGTGGGAGTAGGCAATGATCAGGGCGGGACCGTCGTAGGCTTCCGCTTCCACGAAGGCTTTCAGCGTGTGTTCGTCCTTCGCGCCGAGGGCGACGGAGGCCACGTACACGTTGCCGTAGGTCATGGCCATCAGGCCCAGGTCCTTCTTCACGCCATGCTTGCCGGTCGTGGCGAATTTGGCCACGGCTGCGCGCGGGGTGGACTTGGAGCACTGGCCGCCGGTGTTGGAATACACTTCCGTGTCCATGACCAGCACCTTTACATTCTTGCCGGTGGACAGGATGTGGTCCAGTCCGCCGTAACCGATGTCGTAAGCCCAGCCGTCGCCGCCGAGAATCCAGACGCTCTTGCGGACCAGCTTGTCCGCAAGAGTGAGGAGGCGCGCACATTCCGGCTTGCCAGTGATTCTCTGCTTCAATTCCGCGACGTTTTCGCGCTGTTCGACGATGTCGGCTTCGTCCTTCTGCGGGTTGGCAAGGATTTTGTCCACCAGTTCCTGGCCGATGATGCCGGCGGCGTCATGGAGGAGTTCGATGGCGTGTTCCATCTGCTTGTCCAGGGAGACGCGGAAGCCAAGGCCGAATTCGGCGTTGTCTTCAAACAGGGAGTTGGACCAGGCGGGACCGCGTCCTTCGGCGTCGTGGGACCACGGAGTGGTGGGCAGGTTGCCGCCGTAAATGGAGGAGCAGCCCGTGGCGTTGGCGACCACCAGACGGTTGCCGAAGAGCTGGGAGAGCATCTTCACGTATGGGGTTTCACCGCAACCGGCGCAGGCGCCGGAGAATTCGAACAGCGGGCGGAGCACCTGCATGGAGCGGATGTTGTCCGTCTTCACCTTGGTGCGGTCCACGTCCGGCAGGCTCATGAAGAAGTCCCAGTTGGCTTCCTCCTTGTCGTGGATCTTCTCGTTGGGAACCATCGTCAGGGCCTTGTGGGTCGGGTCCGTCTTGCTCTTGGCCGGGCAGACGTCGGAGCAGAGCGTGCAGCCCGTGCAGTCGTCCGGGGAGACCTGGATGACGAATTTTTCACCCTTCCAGTCCGGATGTTTGGCGTCCAGGCATTCGAAGCCTTCAGGAGCGCCGGCCAGGGCATCCGGGGAGAAGAACTTGCTGCGGATGGCGGCGTGCGGGCAGACGGCCGTGCATTTGCCGCACTGGATGCAGAGAGTGGGGTCCCATTCCGGCAGGTCCAGGGCGAGGTTGCGTTTTTCGTACTGGGAGGTGCCGTTCGGGAAGGTGCCGTCCACGGGCATCTGGCTGACGGGGATGCTGTCCCCTTCACCGCACATCATTTTGCCCAGAACGTCCTGGACGTATTCCGGAGCGTTCGCGGACATGACTGCCGGGATGGCGTGGCCGTTGACGGTCTTGCCGGTGATGTCCACCTGGTGCAGGTTGTCCAGCGTTGCGTCTACGGCGGCGATGTTCTTGTCCACCACCTCCTGCCCCTTCTTGGCGTAGGTCTTGGCAATGGCCTTCTTGATGTAGCCGATGGCTTCATCTGCGGGAATCACGCCGGCCAGCTTGAAGAAGCAGGTCTGCATGATCATGTTGATGCGGCCGCCCATGCCCGTCTTGCGGGCCACGGAGAAGGCGTCGATCGTGTAGAGCTTGATATTCTTGTCCAGGATTTGCTGCTGCATGCGGGCCGGCAAGGTATCCCACAGCTTGTCCGCCGGATGAGGGCTGTTCATCAGGAAAGTGGCCCCGTTGGCGGCGTTCTTCAGGAAGTCAAACAAATTCAGCAGGGAAGGCTGGTGCAGGGCCAGGAAGTTCGCCTTGGTGATCAGGTACGTGGACTTGATCGGGCGCGGGCCGAAGCGCAGGTGGGAGATGGTGGAGGAGCCGGACTTCTTGGAGTCGTACACGAAGTAGCCCTGAACATACAGGTCCGTGTGCTGGCCGATGATCTTGATCGCATCCTTGTTGGCGCCCACGGTGCCGTCGGAACCGAGGCCGAAGAACATGGCGCGCGTCACGTCATCCGCTTCCGTGGAATAGTCTTCGTCGTAGGGAAGGCTGGTGCCCAGCACGTCGTCGTTAATACCGATCGTGAAGTGGTTCTTGGGCTTGTCCTGGGCCAGGTTGTCATAGACACCCTTGACCATGGCGGGAGTGAATTCCTTGGAGGACAGGCCGTAGCGGCCGCCGACCACCGTGGGCATGCCATTGGTGAAGGCAAGGTCTCCGCTGGCCTGGGCGTCAAAGAGAGCCTGGATAACGTCCTGGTGGAGCGGTTCGCCCTGGGCGCCGGGTTCCTTCGTGCGGTCCAGCACGGCGATCTTTTTGACCGTGGAGGGAAGGGTCTTGATGAGTTCCGCGGCGGGGAAGGGGCGGAACAGGCGCACTTTCAGCACGCCTACCTTGGCGTTTTCACGGGCAGTCATGGCTTCCACCGTTTCTTCCACCGCTTCGGCGCCGGAACCCATCAGGATGATGACGTTTTCAGCGTCCGGGGCGCCGGTGTAGTCCACCAGGTGGTAGGAGCGGCCCGTCAGGGACGCGAATTTGTCCATGGCCTTCTGCACGATGGCAGGGGTAGCGGCATAGAACGTATTGACCGTTTCACGGCCCTGGAAGTAAACGTCCGGATTCTGGGCGGTGCCGCGCAGAACCGGGGCGTCCGGTGTCAGGGCGCGTTCGCGGAAGGAATCCAGCCATTCCGTCTTCACCATGGCGTTCAGCGTGTCGTCGGAAATATCGGCGATCTTGCCGATTTCATGGGACGTGCGGAACCCGTCGAAGAAATTCATGAAGGGAATGCGGGATTCCAGCGTGGCGGCGTGGGAAATGGCGGCAAAGTCTGCGGCTTCCTGCGTGGAGGAACCGCAAAGCATGGCCCATCCGCAGGAGCGGGCGCTCATCACGTCGCTGTGGTCGCCAAAGATGGACAGGGCTTGGTAGGCCAGGGAGCGTGCAGCCACATGGAACACGGCCGGAGTCAGTTCCCCGGCAATCTTGAACATGTTCGGAATCATCAGCAGGAGGCCCTGGGATGCGGTGAAGGTCGTCGCCAGGGAACCGGTCTGGAGGGCGCCGTGAACGGTGCCTGCGGCGCCGCCTTCACTTTGCATTTCCACGACGGAGGGAACGGTGCCCCACAGGTTCTTCCGGTTGGCGGCCGCCCAGCTTTCGGCGGATTCACCCATCGGAGAAGACGGGGTAATGGGGTAAATGGCAATGACTTCAGAAAAACGATAGGCTACAGAGGCTACGGCTTCGTTAGCGTCAATCGTGCTGTAAGTTACGGTTTTTTGATCACTCATAAGTCTGCACGGATAGTATAATTGATAAATATGGTGCGTCTTAACGGAATTGATTATAACATGTCCCCCTCCAAAGGTAAAAGCAATTATGTGTATGTGCTCTCCTGTCGTTCATTTTTTATAATAAGACCAGATACGGACCAGAGAGAAAAATGCCGTTCGCGGCGTATGGTATTGGTTTTCTTAGAAAAAGATTATCTTTTGAAAAAACGGGGAAGTGTACTGAAATGCAATTTCAGGATATTTGCGGGGACTCCGGCCCATGTGGAAAGGCTGGCTCTTCTTTCTGCCGCAGGATGGTGGAGGAAAATGGAATCCTCCCTGCAGAATGTAAGGGATGAACGGCATTTTACGCAGGAGAACCCTTCAAAAATGGATTCTGCCTGACAATCCGCTAGCCAAAACGGAACCAAGCCTTTAAAATCCCCCGCACTATGTCCGAACAACAGCAGGCACATCCCAATACGACGGAATCCGAACTCATTGCCGTGCGCAGAGACAAGCTCGCCAAAATCCGCGAGCTGGGAATCGATCCCTATGGTGCAAGATTTGATGCGACCACCACGCCCGCCGAGTTGAAGGCCGACTTTCAGGAAGACAGGCAGGTGGCCGTGGCGGGGCGCCTGCTGGCCATTCGGGACATGGGCAAATCCCAGTTCTTCGTCATTGGAGACGTGCGCGGCAAAATCCAGGGCTTCCTGCACCGGAATGAAGTAGACGAAACTACCTGGAACCTGTGGAAGCTGCTGGACCGCGGGGACTGGATCGGCATCACGGGGACCACGTTTCTGACCCGTACCGGAGAGCCTACCGTCAAGGTCTCCGGCCTGGTCATCCTTTCCAAGAGCCTGCGCCCCCTGCCGGACAAATGGCACGGATTGGCGGACAAGGAAGCTACCTACCGCAAGCGGCATCTGGACCTCATCTCCAATGAGGAAAGCGCCGCCCTGTTTGTTACCCGTTCCCTGATGATTGCGGAAATCCGCCGTTTCCTTCAGGACCGCGGCTATCTGGAAGTGGAAACCCCCATGCTTCAGGACGTAGCCGGGGGCGCCGCCGCCAAGCCGTTTGAAACGTACCATAACGCCCTGGACATGCCGCTGACGCTGCGCATTGCGCCGGAACTCTTCCTCAAGCGCCTCATGGTAGGCGGGTTCACCAAGATTTTTGAACTCAACCGCAGTTTCCGCAACGAAGGCATCGACCGCCGCCACAATCCGGAATTCACGATGCTGGAAGCCTACTGTGCCTGCGGAGACTTTGAAACCATGGCGGACATGGTAGAAGAACTCATCTGCCATCTGGCGGAAACGTTCTGCGGCGGTCTTCAGATCGACCACAAGGATGCGGAGGGCAACGTTCTTTATACCATTGACCTCACGCGCCCGTGGAAACGTGCCGACTACCAGGACCTGATCCGCGGCGCAGCCGGCCAGGACTGGTTTGACATTACGCCGGAGGAACGCCGCGCCCGCTGTGCGGAACTGGGTGTGGAAATCAGCCCGGACATGAAGGATGTGGACGTTTCCCAGCAGGTATATGAAAAGCTGGTGGAGGAAAAAACCATGAACCCCTGCTTTGTCACCCACGTTGCCAAGGACCTGGTGCCCCTGGCCAAGCTCAACAGGGAAAATCCGGACGTGGTGGACGTGTACGAACTGGTGATCAACGGCCAGGAAATCTCCCCCGGCTATTCCGAGCTCAATGACCCGGACGTCCAGAAGGAACGCCTGGAACACCAGGCAGCCGGGGAAACCCAGCGCGTGGATTACGACTTTATTGAAACGCTGGAATACGGAATGCCCTCCGCGGGCGGCATCGGCATCGGCATTGACCGGGTCATCATGATGCTGACCGGCGCTTCTTCCATTCGTGACGTCCTGCTCTTTCCCCAGTTGAAGCGGAAGGACAGTTAACCTTACCGCATGCCGCATGGCCCGACGCACTCCCGATTCCCTGGACTGCGCTTCCGCTCAATGGATCGGCAAACGCCGCGAGCAGGAAGACGTGGTAAAAAGCCTTTCCGTTGACGGCGGAATGCTGGGAATCGTGTGCGACGGCATGGGCGGCCATCTCCGCGGCGCCTGCGCCTCCTGCGTGGTGGCGGATGCATTTGCCTCCGCGTTTGTGGAAAGTGGCCGGCAGGACATCCCCGCCCGCTTGGCGGAAGCGCTGCACGCGGGCAATGAGGCGCTGGCCGCTACCCAGAAGGAACCCGAAGAATCCGGAACCACCCTGCTGGCCGTGTTCATCCGGGACCGTTGTCTGTGGTGGATTAGCGTGGGGGATTCCCCCCTTTATTTGTGGAGCGGCACGGATGGAGCCCGGATGGACCGCCTTAATGAAGACCATTCCATGAGACCGATTGCGGACTGCCTTTACAGGAAGGGGGAAATGTCCCTCCAGCGTGCCCTGCGGCAGCGCTGCGTGCTCCGCTCCGCCGTAATGGGCGGCCCCATGGAACTGGTGGACATCAGCGCGATGCCCCTGCTGCTCCATCCCGGGGATGCCGTTCTGGCCTGTTCGGATGGCTTGCAGGTTTGGTCCGAATTGTTGAGAGAGCCTTCATTCCTGGCCCTTAACGCGGCGCGGGACCGTTCCAGCCGGCATCTGGTGGAAACCATCATGGAGCAGGTGAAGGATATGCTGGAGCCCCAGCAGGACAATGCCTCCGTCTGGGCCGCCGTGGTAAGGAAATCTTGAAAGCCTTCCTACGGAACCATTAAAACGGATTCAGCGTGAACCATAAAGCGGGCGCCACCTTGCCGTTGCGTCCCTTGGCTATCAATTCCGCCAGCTTGGAACTCCACATGTCGATCGTCTTTCGGTGATTGCCGTACATCGTGTAATCCCTGACGCTGCCGAAAACGGTCGGTTCATCCGAACGGTAGTCGCCGAATACGGCCAGACGTTCTCCGGTGCGCGCATCCGTTACACGGCCCGTCATGGCCATGTCCCCTTTGGAGATCAACCCCAGGCCGTAGGAAACCCCTGGAATAAAAAAGGATGACCCCAGGGACAGAAGATTGACGCCCACCAGGGTGCGGTTGATGCTGACAAAGGCCGTCTCCAGTACCAGGTCGGCTTTTTGACGGCTGTCCGCCAGGGCGATGGGAAGTCCTGGTTGTGCGGCCAGATCTTCCCGGAGTTTCCGGTCAAACTCTCCCGCCAGTTTCACGGCCTGGGCTTTAAACTCTTCCGGGTGCCAGTGATGGCCCGCTTCCGGCGTCAGGTAGTCTATGGTCGTTGGGGCAATGTAAAGCCGTGTATAATGCTTTTCTTTTCCCTGGACTTTCGGATTCACCCAAAGGCCTTCAAACGGGGCGTTCCACGGTTGCAGGGTTTCGGAGGCAAACTCCGTCTTCGGTATTTTGGCAAGCAGATGTTCCGTACATGAGCAGAACAGGCTGGCCAGTGCGGCGCAGACAAATACCAGCGGAAAAAAGGATTTCATAAGGATTTTTATGAGGACGGAATTTGTGTGAAGACTAGCAAATCTCAGGAAAATCGGCAAGGGAATCCCTCTGGTGAAGAAAAATGCTGCGGACTGTGCGGAAACGGCACGGTTCGCGCTCCGGAAACCGGGAATATGAGGATTCGGGTTGAAATCACGAAAAAACGGACTAATGATACAATCCTGTGAGAACTATCCTTTGCTCTTTGTTGTTGGCTTCCTCCGTTGCCGTTGCTGCGCCTGTTTCCATTGGAGTGGCGCCTTCCGGCGTTGTGGTAAGGTTTGATATGCAGAATTCCCCCGGCTTTATTTTTATAAGCGATCCTTTTCCCGGTGTGGAAGTAGGGTTGCTCCTGACGCCTTCCGAGGAAAAGGTGCAGCTGGTCGCCGGCAGGGAGAATGGGCGCCTTGTTTGTAAGGACTCCACAGGGAAGGACCTGGGCAAGGTAACTATTGCTCCGGTTTATTCCATGGGGGTTGTCATACCTCCGCAATGCGGATGCGCCGTGAATGCCCGGGAAGCGCCTGCTCCGGAAGCACAATGGATTCATGTCAAGGGAACCTTGCCCGTACAAGTTCTGGACGGAGAGGAACGAATGGAACCTGTTGCGCTTGAAATGAAGAAGGGGGCGACTGCTTCCGCGGGCCATGTGGCGCTCACGGTGGAAAACGCTGTTGTCAAAGACGGTTCCATCAAATTGAACTTGAAATTGTCCCGGAAAAACAAGGACGTTCCAGTAGGCAGAATTCTCTTTCAGAAAATGGATGGAACAGCTCTTGAGGCCAAGGGAGGCACGAAACACATCTATCTGGCACAGGAGGACTATACGGTTGAGTGCGAATATGCCATCCCTTCCGCGGATGCGGAACTTAAGGTGGTGCTTTTCAAAAAGACAGGCAGGGAAGTACAGGTGCCTCTTGACCTGAAAGTAGGCCTCGGAGGTCCCGCCAGGTAGGGAAGGCCGTTCCGGCGGTCCGGGTCCGGGAAATTCTCAATTGTCATTTCCCCGGTGCAGGGGTAGAATGCTTTCCACACGAAATGACTGCCTGGATAGTTCTCTACATTGCGGCCTCCTATCTGGTGGGAGCGGTTCCGTTCGGCTACCTTGCCGGCAGGTGCAGGGGGCTTGATCTCAGAAAGGAAGGGTCTTGCAACATTGGCGCTACCAACGCATGGCGCGTGCTGGGCTGGCGGTGGGGCGCACCGGTATTTGTCCTGGACTTTCTGAAAGGGTTCATTCCCGTATTTGGCGCATTGCACTGGCTGCCGTTTCTGACCGGGGACAGTGCCGGATGGGACTTCAACACGGCGGTGGTCCTGGTATGTTTTGCCGTGGTGTTGGGCCATACGTACACCTGTTTTCTCGGATTCAAGGGGGGAAAGGGCGTGGCGACAACGGCGGGCGTTCTCTTTGCCCTCAATCCGGCAGTGGCCTGTACGGCTTTGGCTACGTGGCTGGTGCTCGTAGGAATATCCGGCATCGTCTCCCTGGCCAGCATTCTGGCGGCGGTTGCGATGATCGTGGCGGGATGGTGGATGTATCCGCTCGCCGAGGGAGGAAGCATCTCGTCCCAGGTTCTCTATATTGCCTTTTTTACGTTGATCGGCCTGCTGGTCATTTTCAAACACCGTTCCAACATGGCAAGACTGTTCAATGGAACGGAACACTCCTTCTACTCCAAAAAGTCCAAGTAAGATGATAAATCGGTTACATAAAATAGCGGTGATCGGCGCCGGTTCCTGGGGCACGGCTTTGTCCATGGTGCTGGCAACCAGGGAATGCGAGGTTGTGCTGTGGACTCCGGTGGAGGCCCAGGCCAGGGAACTGGCGGAAACGAGACGCAACCCTGTTCTATCTGAAACCGCCGCTCCCCTGGCTCCCAACATTCATCCCACTTGTGACCTGAACCTGGTGAAAGATGCGGAACTGATCGTGGTGGTGGTGCCTTCCGTAGCCATGCGTTCCGTGGCGCAGCAGCTGCGTGATCTGCCCGTGCGGTCGGATGCCGTTATTGTCTCCTGCACCAAGGGCATTGAACAGGGAACCCATAAAAGAATGACGGAAATTCTCCAGGAATATCTCCCTTCAAATCCCATCGGCGTGCTTTCCGGTCCCAACCATGCGGAAGACATTTGCCTGGGTCTTCCCTCCGCCTCCTTGATTGGTTTTGAGGATCCGCAATATGCGGATTGGGTGCAGCAGATATTTGCCTCCAAGACCTTCCGGGTTTATTCCGCTACGGACATCATCGGAATGCAGCTGGGGGGGACCATCAAGAACGTTTTTGCCATTGGAGCCGGATTATGCGAGGGACTGAACCTGGGGGATAACGCCCAGGCCGCCCTGCTGACGCGCGGGCTGGCTGAAATGACACGCATCGGCGTAGCCAGTGGAGGCCGTAGGGAAACTTTCATGGGCCTTTCCGGGGTGGGAGACCTCATTGTCACCTGCTATTCCCGCCATTCCCGAAACCAGACGGTGGGGCGCAGGCTGGCGGAAGGAAAAAGCCTTCAGGAAATCCTGGATACCCTGGGCATGGTGGCGGAAGGAGTGCCCAACACGCTATCCGTGTATGAAATCGCCCGGAAATTGAAGGTGCGCACGCCTCTGATAGACGCTGTTTACGCCGTGCTTTATGAGTCCAAGGCGCCGATGGAAGTCCTGACGGAACTGATGACGAGAGACCCCAGGCCGGAAATGGATGCGGACGATCATTGATCGTGGCTGTTGTGCGAGGTGGGCCGGTACAGGCGTGCCGCCGTCATGAGCGCTGCGTGCTGCAAAATGACCGTAACCTTGTTAGGAAGCAGAAAAATTACGTCCGCGAACCGGAACGGGCAGGAGTCACAGGGGCGGCCTTGATCAATTTCCCGGACGGATGGGATGCCTCCCTCCAGGATCCCTCCGTTGTCGCCCATCCGGGCGGCGTCAAGGAACAGACGGCAGGGCTGCATGCCCGGAAATTGGCAGAACAAGGTGATCATTGCCTTTGGCGCCCCTTGCCAGGGTGAAAGAACGGGTGAACCGTGGCATCTGGAAAATCCTTACGTCAGGACTGAAGGCATCAGTGTGTTAATTGATTACTTGACCCCGTTTTCCTATGTGGATAACGGCAGGAACGCATTCCCTGCGGATTGTTACGGGCAGCGCTGCCGGGAGCAAGTGGATGAGCGATGATCCATATGTCCGCGCGGCAAGCGGGGACAAAAGTTACCGCGAGTGGAAGGCATTGACCACATATCGTTATATGACGTGCCGGAATATGTGGATGAAGCCTTTTTCATTCTGTCATCATTTTTCAAGAATCATCCTTAATCTGTGCCCGGAAGCCTTGCTCTTCCTTCTGCGGCATCCCCCGCGGCGAGTCTGTGCCGCAAATGGAGAGGAACAGGCTGCCGTCCCCGGCTTTTTCCTTTTCAAGGGAGTCAGGCGCAGAGAGCGGATGTTTTTTTGTTTTTTTGAGTTGCTTTTCCTCGACAAATTATACTATATAAACAATCAGTATGAAACGTGCCATCATCTCCGCTCTTTTCGCCGCCGGAGCCCTTGGGGTTGCCAGTGCGGACATTCAGGCTCCGCCCGCTTCCGAATACACTCCGACCCGCAAGCTGGGCCGCGCCCTTGCCAACCTCATTTACTCCGTTGAAGAAATCCCGCTGGGGATTATCAACTGGACGAGCCGCGAAGGCGACTACGCCGGATTCTCCGTCGGCATTGTGGATGGCACCGCCACCATGTTTGAACGCATGGGCTACGGCATCTATGAACTTGTCACTTTCTGGGCGCCTACCTACAAGTGCACCTACAGGCCTCCTTATCAGGGCCGTTGCGGCATGAGCGGCCTCAAGGAATACAATCCCAACGGCGGCTTGAGCGAATTCCCTGCGGAACTCAGCTTCCAGAGCTACTATAACTATTCCCGCCAGCAGCGCGACTAAGCCGGGAAACTGATTGATCAATTTCAAAAGGGTTGCCTGTACTGCGGGCAGCCCTTTTTTATGGTATTCTTATCCCGGGAAGGGAAGTTGCATCCTCGTGTGCGGAATGAAAAACAAGCCTGGAAGAAACGCTTTTCCGGGAACGGCGGTTTCCGTAGAAAAGAAAACAGGCACGGAAACGTTTTGCATCATGTGACGGCAGTCACGATTGACGGAAGACAGGGAAAGAAGTACCTTTTCACAACGGAAAGGCTTCAATACCATGAATAATACAGTTGCTTTCATCGGCCTGGGCGCGGCAGCCTGCATTACGGCGCCTGCATTTGCCCAAGACACCCATACTTCCCTGACCAAGCAAAGCGTGGCCTGCATGCAGGAGATTACCGCCGCAATGAACAAGGTGACGGACGAGCCTGGAGCTGCCGCCGCAGTGGAAACCGTCAAGAAGGTGCATGAGAAACTGGTGGACCTGGGAAAACGGCAGTTGGAACTGCCCGGCGCCACTTCCCAGGAGCAGGCCCAGATTGCCGCGCAGATGGTGGAAATACAGAAAGTTTCCGGAGAACTGGTGAAGTCCCTTGCTCGTCTCAAAAAGGAAAACCTGCTTACTCCGGACTTGCAGAAAGCCCTGATAGATTTGCAGTCCGTTCAGACGGAACTGGCGCAGGCTTCCAAAGACAAGGCTGCCCGGGCGGAACCGTTTCCGAAGGATGCGGAAGGCAATACGCATGAAACCCTCCTGGAAAAAACCGTGGAAGAAGTAAAGAAGCTGGATGAGGCTCTGGCGAATGTAAAGGATGTGGAAACTAGCGCCGCCGCCGAGAAACAGGTCAAGCATTACCGGACTGCTTTGCTTGACATTGCCAAAAAGCAGGCCGCCCTGCCGCCCCTGACCAGGAACCAGCAGGCCAAGCTGACGGGAATACAGCAGCAGCTTGTGGAAATGATGCAGCCCGTCATCAAGCACATGGCAGCTGTCATGCTTTCCCCCAATGCCACGCAGAACCTGAAGGAATCCCTGAAATCCCTCTCCGAGCTGCCCAAGGAAGTCCAGAAAATTCGCGAAGAAGCGGCCAAGTAGCCATTTTTGGAAAATGCCTCCTTTTGGGCTGGTCAAAGATAATAATTGTTCTAAAGTGGCAGTCCTGAGGAATGCGACCGACTTTTAGTGAAACAGATCTCAATGAACGTCCCTTTCTGGTTTTCTGGGAGGTGACGCGCGCTTGCGCCCTTGCGTGCAAACATTGCAGGGCCGTGGCCCAGCCGCGTCCGCATCCTGATGAACTGGACCATGAAGAAGCCTTGCGGCTGATTGATCGGCTGGCGGAACTCCGGCCGCCCATGCTCGTGCTGACGGGAGGGGACCCCATCATGAGGCCTGATATTCTGGAACTGATCCGCGCGGCGGCGGACAAGGGGCTGCATGTGGCCTTGAGCCCTGCCGCCACGGCCAGGCTGGTGCACGCGGACTTTCATGCGTTGAAAGAGGCGGGGGTGCAAAGCATGTCCCTGAGCCTGGACGGCGCCCATGAAGCCACGCATGACGCCTTCCGGGGCGTGCCGCACACGTATGAACGGACCCTCCGCGCGGCGGAAATGGCCAAGGAGGCGGGCATGCACCTCCAGATCAACACCACCATTACCAGGAGCACGCTGGGTGAGTTCGACGACTTTGTAGAGCTGATGAAAAAAATGCAGCCGGGCATGTGGAGCGTCTTCCTGCTTGTTCCTACGGGCCGGGCGGCAATGGATGAAATGCCTGCTGCGGAGCAGGTGGAAGCCGTCTGGAAAAAACTCAGCGAGGTCAGCCGGGAAGTCTCCTTCGGCGTCAAGACCACGGAAGGGCACCATTACCGCCGGGTGGCCCTTCAGGAGGCACGTGCTCAGGGAGCCACGCCGGCGCGGCGCGCCATTCCCACGCGCGACGGAAAGGGCATCATGTTCATCTCCCACATCGGTGACATCCAGCCCTCCGGCTTCCTCCCCATCACGGCGGGCAATGTCCGCACGGACGACGTGGGCGAAGTGTACCGCACGCACCCCCTCTTCCTCAAGCTTCGGGATGACAACGCGCTGCTGGGCAAATGCGGCCGCTGCGAATACCGCACCATTTGCGGCGGTTCCCGCTCCCGGGCATACGCCGTGTACGGAGACATGATGGCGGAGGACAACCTCTGCCCCTATCAACCCAGGCTTTCACAACACCATGATTAACATCACCAGACTTTGGACAGGGGCGGAACAGCCCGCGGACCATTTGAGATACGGCCAGGGCCACGGGCACGGCCGTTCCGCCGGGGGAGCCGTGGAATCCTGCGCTCCCGCCTCTTCCCGCGTCCGCAAGCCCATTGTGGTATGGAACATCACCCGTACCTGCAACCTCAAATGCGTTCATTGCTATGCGGACGCGTCCGCCCGGAAATTTGACGGAGAACTGGACTGGGACCAATGCTGTACCGTCATTGACGATCTGGCGGACTACAAGGTAAACGCCCTCCTGTTCTCCGGCGGGGAGCCCCTGGTACATCCCCGTTTCATGGACCTGCTGGAACGGGCCACGGGAAAAGGGCTGAAAGTCACCATCTCCACGAACGGCACCCGCATCACGCCGGAATCTGCCGCGCGGTTCAAGGAACTGGGTGTGGCGTATGTGGGCATCTCCCTGGACGGCATCGGCGCCGTTCATGACCAATTCCGCGGGGTGGAAGGCTCCTTTGACCAGGCGGTGCGGGGGTTCAAGCTGTGCAGCGACGTGGGCCAGAAAACGGGCCTGCGCCTGACCCTGACCCGCAACAACGTGCAATGCATGGAGCAGATTCTGGACTTCATTGACGCCAACGACATTCAGCGCGTCTGCTTCTACCATCTGGTGCCTACCGGCCGCGGCGTGGAAGTGCAAACGCTTACCCGGCAGGAAGCCCGCCATGCCATGGACACCCTCATTGCCCGAGTGGAAGAATGGAAGGCGGAAGGCAAAAACCGGGAAGTGCTTACCGTTACCCAGCCTGCGGACGGCATTTATCTGCTGCTGCGCCAGCTCCGGGAAGGTTCCCCTCTGGCGGAGGAAACGTTGAAACTGCTTCAATGGAACGGCGGCGGAGCGAACAGTTCCGGCCGCGGCATTGCCAACATCGACACGCAGGGCATGGTGCATCCGGACCAGTTCTGGCAGTCCGTGACGCTCGGCAACGTGAAAAATAACCTGTTCTCCGACTTGTGGGACGCCAAGGCGGGAGCCGCGGCGGAAATGCTGCCCGAATTGCGCGGTTCCGACGACCCGCTGGAACGGCAGAAAAAAATAGAAGGCCGTTGTGGCCGCTGCGTCCACTTTGCCCTGTGCGGCGGCGGATTCCGCACGCGAGCCGCTTTTGCCAACGGGCACTGGTACGGTTCCGACCCCGGCTGTTATCTGACGGAAGAAGAAATCTCCACTCCGCTTCCGGAAATCAAATAATCCTATTGGTTCCGGCAGGGGCGGAGCGGCATATGCTCCTTCCCCCCTGAAACATGGACGGAAAACAATTTTTCACCGCAGAAAACGTTCTGCATGGAAGAAAATATTCCGTTGTGAAAAGGAAATGGCCTTGAAGGCAGGGAAACCCGGGAATTCTCCGGTTGACAGTTGCGTAGTGTAAAGCCTCCGGAACGGGCGGATCCGTTCCAGTCCCAATTTTCGGCAAAAAGACAGTCTTCGTGAAACACTACAGACAATCAGGCAAAAGTGGCCTTGCGGCTCTGTTTTCCGGGAATCCGGTGTTCTGTCCCTGATGAATGAAACACTTCTCTCCACTCCGGCGGAGAAGGCGCCGGCGTAACAATTCACCGTGGAAATTTCTTCTCAATAAATGCACCCAATGTCCGGCGGAGGAGGGAAACTCCAGTAAAAACACTCCGCGGGACGTTCCTGAGCAATCGCAATATTTTGTTCCCCGGCCCATTTGGAACCACCGCCTTCCCGTCCTTTTTTTCCCTGCTTTACAAGGATGGGGGCATCGCATAGCATCCCTGCATCATGAATCAGGAATTGAGACCGGAAACCCTGTGCGTGCAGGCGGGCTGGACGCCGAAAAAAGGCGAACCCCGCGTGCTTCCCATTTACCAGAGCACGACATTCAAATATGAAACCAGCGAACAGATGGCCAAGCTGTTTGATCTGGAGGAACCTGGTTTCTTCTACACGCGACTGCAAAACCCCACCAACGAGGCAGTAGCCAGGAAAATAGCTGACCTGGAAGGCGGCGTGGCTGCCATTCTCACTTCCTCCGGCCAGGCTGCCTCCTTCTTTGCCGTCTTCAACATCTGCGAGGTCGGCGACCACATTGTCAGCGCCGCTTCCATTTATGGGGGAACGTACAATCTCTTCGCCGTTACGTTCCGGAAAATGGGCATAGAAGTCACCTTCGTGGACCAGGACGCCCCGGCGGAAGAAATTGGCAAAGCGATCCGTCCCAACACGAAAGCCCTGTTTGCGGAAACCGTCTCCAACCCGACGCTCTGCGTGCTGGACATCCGTAAATTTGCGGACATCGCCCATGCCCACGGCGTGCCCCTCATCGTGGACAATACGTTCACCACGCCCATCAACTGCCGTCCCTTTGAATGGGGTGCGGACATTGTCACCCATTCCACCACCAAATACATGGATGGCCATGCCGCCGCCGTGGGCGGCGCCATCGTGGACAGCGGCAACTTTGACTGGGAAGCCCACAGGGACAAATTCCCCGGATTGACGGACCCGGACCCGTCCTATCACGGTCTTTCCTACAGTAAAAGCTTCGGCAAGGGCGCTTACATCACCAAGGCGACCGTCCAGCTCATGCGCGACCTGGGTTCCATCCAGTCTCCGCAAAATGCCTTTCTGCTCAACCTGGGATTGGAAACCCTCCACTTGCGCGTTCCGCGCCATTGCGAAAACGCGCAGAAAGTGGCCGAATTCCTGCAGAAACAGGAAGACGTGGCCTGGATCAACTATCCTGGCCTGCCTTCCAACAAGTACCATGACCTGGCCCAAAAACAGTTCCGCGGCGGCCAGTCCTGCGGGGTGGTGACATTCGGCATCAAGGGTGGCCGCGAACGGGCCATCAAATTCATGGACAGTTTGAAACTGGCCGCCATTGTTACTCATGTGGCGGACTCCCGTACCTGCGTGCTCCATCCCGCCAGCCACACGCACCGCCAGTTGACGGACGAACAGTTGATGGAAGCAGGAGTCAGGCCGGACCTCATCCGTTTCTCCGTAGGCACGGAAGCGGTGGAAGACATTATTGCCGACCTCAGGCAGGCTCTGGAAGCCATCCGTTAAATCTGTCTTGCCTTCCTGTACATGCAGCCGTTCCGTGGAGATGTCCGGAACGGCTGTTTTTGCATCTGTGATGGATGAGGCGGGCAGGATGTCGGAGGAACGTTGAAGGGCGAGCCTGGAAAAATAACCGGAGCATCCATCCCGCTGCAAGAAACGGACCTATGGCAATGAAGGCTGGTGCCTCTTGTAAAATCTTGCAGAAAGTCATGAAGGGGCAATAATTTCATCTTCTCTTTGTTGGAACGTTTGTTTTTACGTAAAAAACGGATTTTAATGACGTTGTACAGAGAAAGACAGAGATGGAGCTTCCTCGGAAAGGGCTCGTTTTTTCAGTTTCAACAGGATGTGAGTGATTTCAGAAAAGGTGGAAATTTCAACTGCTTTTCTTCGCAATTGTAAATTGACATGCCATAATAAATTTATTACGATGTGGGACTTATGAAAAGTAGATATTGTGCTTTATTAATGAGTTGTGCCAGCGTGGTGACTGCAAATGCCGCTACCATCATTGCCGAACTGCCTGAATCCGCCAATCTGTCGCAAACTGCGACGATGGCGCCGCAAACAGGAGAACAACTGCTGAACAAGGTAAAAAACCGTGAAATCGGGGTCTATGCGGGAGGCAACAACAACAGCTTGGGCAACTGGCCCCAGAACGGAGAGGGAACCTGGATCAACAATGATAATATCGGCTCCATCATCCTTTGCGGCAGAAGCGGAGTGGCGGGCGATTCCTTTGCCATGGTGTTGGGCGGACCCCAACAGGGAGACCTTGTTTCCTCCATCGTCTTTTCCTGTGATACGCCTACCTCCGTCATCACCAGCTACACCATGGTTTTGGCGGTTTATGACTCTTCCGGAACGCTTGTCCAGAACCTTTCCACCGTGCAAGGCTTCACCTTTGATTCCACGTCAAGAACCACGTCCGTTTCCTTGAACATGGCGGATTCTCCACTGACGTGGGGTGAAGGGTACAAGCTGGTTGCCGGGGTACGCGGCGGTGCGGGTAGCGCTACCTCCCCCTACACGCTCACCAACATTCAGGTAGCCTATGAAGTTGTTCCGGAACCGGCTACCGTCTCTCTAGGTCTGCTTGGTCTGGGAGCATTGGTTATCCGGCGCCATCGGAGCCGGTGAGCAGCAAGCGTGCCCATCGGGAAGAAAACTGTCTGGAAGCCATCCCTTTTTCCTCTCTCTGTCCGGGAGAGGCTATCCTTTGGAATGGAACGAAACGTGATATTCTAAAGGCCGCGCGTTTTCCGGGATGAGGTCATTCCCGGAGGGAGCGTTCAAAGGCCCGGTACTGGACGGCTTCATACAAATGGTGATCCTGGATTTCCGAGCTGTCCGCCAGATCTGCTATGGTGCGGGCCACTTTCAGAATACGGTCGTACGCCCGTGCGGAAAGGGCCAGTTCCTCTACCGCGCGCAGCAGAATGGCCTGTCCCTCCGACCGCAGGCGGCAATGCTTGTGCAGGGCTTTTCCGGAAAGAGCGGCGTTATTGCGGATTGAGGTACCCGCATATCTTTTCTGCTGGCGTTCCCGCGCGGCCACGACACGTTCCCGGATGCTGGCGGAGCATTCGCCGGAAGGAGCCGCCGCCAGCATGGCGGGATCTACGGCGGGAACCTCCATCAAAAGATCGAACCGGTCGAGAAGGGGGCCTGAAATCTTCTGACGGTAACGCGCTATTTGGGCCGGGGAACAGGTGCAGGTTCTTCGCCGGTCGCCCAAATAGCCGCAGGGGCACGGATTCATGGCTGCCGCCAGCATGAAACGGCACGGAAAAGTCATGGTCCCGGAGGCGCGGGAAATGATGGCGTGGCCGGACTCCAGAGGCTGCCGCAGCGTTTCCAGCGTCGCACGACGGAACTCTGGCAGCTCGTCCAGGAACAGCACTCCGTTATGGGCGAGAGACACCTCTCCGGGCGTGATATTGTTGCCCCCTCCCATCAGGCCTGCATCGGAAATGGTGTGGTGCGGAGCACGGAATGGCCGCTGTGTTACCAGGCCGTTTCCGCGTTTCAGCAGGCCGCATACGGAATGGACCTTGCTGGTTTCCAGAGCTTCTTCCCGGTTCAGAGGCGGCAGAATGGTCGGGAGCCTTTGAGCCAGCATGGACTTGCCGGACCCCGGAGAACCGCTGAGCAGTATATTGTGGGCGCCCGCTGCCGCAATCTCCATGGCGCGGCGCGCGTAAGCCTGCCCCTTGATCTCGTCGAAATCGACATTGGCTTCGGAGATGTCCCCGGCTTTCTGTGGTGCCGTAAAAGGTGCAGGCAGTGCGGAGGACGTCAGTAATTGCCAGGCTTCCTGTAAAGTGGAAACGGGAAAAATTTCCACACCGTGAACGGGTGCTGCCTCATAGGCATTGGCATGGGGTAGCATGATGCGTTTCCTGCCCATGCGCCGCGCTTCGATCACCTGCGGCAGGATACCCTGCACCGGGCGCACGGTTCCATCCAGAGCCAACTCTCCGATGATGCACCAGAGAGAAGCGTCAAGAGGCTTCTCCGCCGCTCCGGCGATCATTCCCAGGGCAATGGGAAGATCGAAACCGGGTCCCTGTTTCTTCAAATCCGCGGGAGCCAGGTTCACCACGAAAATCCCCTGCTGAAAAGGCAATCCGCTGTTCTGAATGGCCGTTTCCACGCGTTGCCCGCTCTCCTTGACGGCCGTATCCGGCAGACCCACGATGAATGTGCGTTTTTCCGCCATGGGGCGGAAATCCACTTCCACCTCCACTTCTACGCCTTCCACGCCCAGGACGGTGGAGGAATATAACCGTGTCATCATGCCTGCATCTTAGGCAGGAACGAAAAGAAAGAAAGAAAAATGAAATTAAATATGGATAAAACCAATAAAACCTTCAGCGCTGGGAGGCGCGCTTGAGGATTTCCCTTTCTCTCTCCGTCAGGCTGGACAGGCCGGAACGGGAAATCTTGTCCATCACTTCATTCACTTCTGCTTCCGTAGGGTAGGGTTCCCTTTCAGCGGAGCGGGAAGACCACGGAGCGGGGCGGCGACTATAGGAAACGGGGCGTGGAGAAGAGAGCTTCTCCTTCAGCAAGATCAGCAGCGTTAAAATAAACCCGGCCAGCATGCCGCCCAGGTGGCCGGCTTCGCCGCCTGCATTATTCCACTGGAAAATTACCACGGCACAGGCAATACCCAGCACGACCAGCGCAAACTGGCGTACGCTCAGGTTCACGGGGGGGAACAGAAGCTGGACCCGGGCATGGGGGAAAAGCACGGCGCAGGCGGCCATGATGCCGTAAATGGAGCCGGAAGCGCCCACCATCGGGATAAAGCGCCATTCCGGGTCAAAAAAGCCCATGTAACCCAGCAGGGAGGAAAACAGAGCCGCCGCCACGCCGCAGAACAGGTAATACAGCAGGAAGCGCAAATGCCCGAAACGTTCTTCCACCACGGGGCCGAAAAACCACAGGGCGATCATGTTGAACAGGATATGGCCCAGATTGGCGTGCAGAAACTGGTAGGTGAACAGGCGCCACAATTCCCCCTCGTGAAAACACATGTACTCGCTGTAGGCCCCATACAGCTGCACAAGGTCCAGGCGCCCCGGCGGGTAAATATCCCGCGGAACTTCTACCTGGAAAAAGAACCCGAGGAAAAAAATGACCACATTGAGCAGGATCAGCCAGTGCACGACAACGGCGCCGCGCTGGTCGAACAGGCGCTCCTTCACCGTATTTCCCCAATTTTCCTGCTCTGCTCGCATATAAGACCGCATGTAAACGTGTTCAGGGCGCTTTGACAAGGAAAATGCATGTCCCGTTCAAGGTAGGCCGGAAAGAGGGAATACTACTTCCACAGAGCGGCGGGGAGCAGGTCCGGAGGCAGTACCGCTCCGTGAACCAGGTGTTCCGCCAGTTGCGCCGCAGTCCAGGGGGATGTCGTAACACCCTTGCTTCCCAGCCCGGAAAAGACGAACTGCTTTTCCAAACCGGGAATGGGTCCGGCTACGGGCTGGCTGCGCCGGATGATGGGACGAACAGCGGCACGGGCGCGGATAACGTTCATTTCCCCGGAATAGCGTTTAACCATGTCCAGCATCAGTTCCTGGACGGCTGGCGCTTCCGGAACGCCCGGGGCATCCCAGGACCAGGCGTACGTGGCGCCGAACCGCCAGAAAAATCCGTTGTAAACCAGCCAGTGCCCGAAATGCAGAATGCCGGCGTGCCATTCCAGATCCTTCAGCTCCAGATCCAGAATCGTTCCCTTGGATGGCCTGCCCTTCAGGGGGGCCATGTCCGGATGCATTCCGGCCTCCCAGCCAGTGCACCACACAATATGTGAAAAAGAGTCCCCGCACCAGTGAAAAAAGCCGTCTGCACCCGGCTGAATATCGTCGGGAGCCACCTCCGCTTCTACAAACCGGCCCTCTTCCGAGAAAAAGCGGCGCATGGCATTCACCATCGTTTCCACATGCAGGACGCCGGAACCGCGCGTGTAGGCCGCCTGCCCTTTGCCCTCCCAGTGCTCCGGCCACGGAAACAGGGGACCGGCGTAAGAGCAGGACTCCGGGGCCGTCTGGCGTTCCTGCCATATCTCAAGCTGATCCTCCGTTTCCAGCTCCCGGAAAATGGGAGTCTTCTGCCACCATGAACCTCCCAGTTCCCGCTCGGTTTCCGGGTAAAAGGAGGAAAGGGCGGAAAGACACTCCTCCTGCCGCCACCCGGGCCGGAAGGCGCGGCCTGTCAGCGGATTCACCAGTCCGGCGGCTACGCGGGATGCCGTTTCCGCAATGGGACGGTCGGCAATCGTAAAATCCGCTCCGCGCCGTTTCAGCTCCCATGCCAGGCAACTGCCGGCAATACCCTGGCCGATGATAAGAACTTTCATGACTTGCTGTGAAAAGGAACCGGACATAAGCCGGAATAAATGGAAAAGAAAGGTGATAGTACTCCATTCTCTTCCGGGAAGGGAAAAGGTCCGCAGGTGCATGAAGCGCCTGCGAACGGTAAAAGGGGCATTTACAGGGCCGCCACGATGGCGTTCCCCATCTCCGCGGTATTCACGCGGATTTCCCCGGCGGCGCCCGTAGCCAGGTCACCCGTGCGGTAACCCTGGTCAATCACGCTGCGGACGGCGGAATCAATCGCGTCCGCCGCCTCCTTTTCTCCGAGGGAATAGCGGAGAAGCATGGACAGGGAAAGAATCTGGGCGATCGGATTGGCGATGCCCTTGCCGGCAATATCCGGAGCGGAGCCGCCAGAAGGCTCATACAGGCCGAAAAACAGCCCGTTATCCTCGGCGCCCTGGCAAAGGCTTGCGCTGGGCAGCATCCCCAGGGAGCCGCAAATCATGGCCATCTCGTCGGAAAGAATATCACCGAACAGATTCTCCGTAACCAGCACGTCGAACTGGCGGGGATTGCGCACCAGCTGCATGGCGGCATTATCCACGTACATGTGGAGCAGCTCCACGTCCGGATAATCCCTGGCGACCTCCGTCATCGTTTCACGCCACAGGAGGGAATTGGTCAGGACGTTCGCCTTGTCCACGCTGGTGACGCGCTTGCGGCGGCCGCGGGCTGCCTCGAAGGCCACTTTGGCAATGCGCACCATCTCGCTCTTGTGGTAGCGCATCGTATCCACGACGACTTCGTCGTCTCCTTCCTGTTCGCGGAAACGCGGCTGGCCGAAATAAAGTCCTCCCGTCAACTCCCGCACGCACAAAATGTCAAAGCCGCCTTCAATCAGCTCGTTCTTGATAGGAGAAGCATGCGTCAGGGCGGGGAGACAAACGCCGGGACGCAAATTGGCATACAGGCCAAAATGCTTTCTCAGCGGCAGCAGGGCGCCGCGTTCCGGCTGTTCATTGGCGGGCAGGTGTTCCCACTTGGGACCGCCCACGGAACCGAACAAAACGGCATCCGCCTCTTCACAGGCGCGGATGGTCTCCTCGGGAAGGGCCTTGCCGCAATGGTCGATGCCCGCGCCGCCCACGAAAGCCTCCTTGCGGCTCACGGTAAATCCAAACTTGGCGCTCACGGCGTCCAGAACCTTCAGGGCCTCCGCCATAACCTCGGGCCCGATGCCGTCGCCGGCCAGAACAGCAATATGATGGTGATGTTCACTCATGTCGCTGACAGACTGAGCGTTCTCTCCCCAAAGGTCAAGAAGCACCGTTGCCATGCCTGCGGTGCGAAGGCCTTTTTGCGTCAAAAAGCGTGCAGGAACAAAAAAGTACTTGCCAAACGCCTGAGTCTCCGCTAAAAACCCCTCCGCGCTCTACGGAACGCAAACTCCCCTGTAGCTCAGCGGTAGAGCGGGTGACTGTTAATCACTAGGTCGTTGGTTCGAGCCCAACCGGGGGAGCCACTAATAAGAGCCTCATTCCGAAAGGATTGAGGCTCTTTTCTTTTGCCTGTTTCAGCCTTTTTCCATATCTGTTCACTACCCTGAAAAACGCCTAAAACGGTACAAAAAGGAATATATTTTTCTGACTATTTTCTGACAATAGATACCATTTCTATTCAGTAGTCTGGTAGCAGATAAAAAACATCACCGTAGAGTTACCCCTGCGATGATGTTGATGTGATTCCCTGAAATCAGTGGTCAGGGAAATATTTCTGACTAAGGGCATAGGTGAGGTCTCCCCAGTAGGAATCATCCCCACGTACACTTCGTGCCGTTAATATGATTTTCTTGTGACTGACTTTCAGCACGGCATGTTCTACTTGCCCAGGAGAGACCAACTTCTTGAGGTCACGTTTTGATAAAGGGCTGTCAAGAAGAAGGCTGCCCTGCTTACGGAGTATCCTACCAGAATTCTTTCCTCTTAAAAGTGGAAGAGAATCAAGAAGGATGACTTTCAATCGGACGGATGAAAGGGAATCCATATGCAGATTCTGCATTTCCACATAAGCGTAAGGGGCATCTCCTATTAGTCCGGAACATTCAATTGAAAGAATGCAGGCAATAATAGGAGGACATTGTTGTGAATGATATAATATACTCATAACAAGTATATATGGCATTTCTGGGATGCCTTTTTCAGGCTGCGAAAACGATGAAATAACGCTGTTGACCGCGTCATCTATATATGACGGCTTATTACCTGCCGTCATGTACTCATGACTCCATTCTATGCACTCCACCATCAGGTGAGGCGGCTGGATGAAGAACTCTGCGGCAATGGCAGGAAGTACTCGACCGGAGATGTTCTGTTCTCAGACCGTGGGAAACGAATCGTTCTGGGAAAACCCATTGCGGAAGGCGGTGAAGGATCGGTCCTTGTTGCCCATTCGGCATTAGGATCGCCACTCGTTGCCAAGCTGTACCATCCGAACCAACGGATGCGTTGGCGCAAGCAGAAGCTTCGGCTGATGTGTTCCCGCCCCATTCGTTCCCCGTGCGTGGCGTGGCCGCGTGAGATCCTGTACGACGAACTGCGGCGCTTTGTCGGCGTGCTGATGCCCCGGGCGGACGGTGTTCCGCTCGGGGCGTTCGCGTTTCATGCAGAACTGTTGAAGAAACAGCTCCCGTCATGGAGCCGTTACGATCTGACCGGGCTATGCCTGAACTTATCAGAAGCTATCCATACTCTGCACCGTTACGGTGTCGTCCTGGGCGATCTGCATCCCGGCAATGTGCTGGTTTCTCCCGATGGCTCCATCTGCTGGGTGGATGCCGACAGTTTTCAGGTCGAGGACTATCCCTGTTCCGTCGGCACGGAACGGTTCCGGGCACCGGAACTTAGAGGTAACTACGGAGACTTCCTCCGCACCCGCAGTCACGATGCCTACGCCCTGTCCGTCCTGCTCTTCATGACGCTGACGCTCGGCCTGTCTCCCTTTGCCCGGCAAGGGGGAGAAGGAGAGATGCGGGAAGCCGCCAGGAAGGGCGTGCTGCCGTACCCGTTTGCTTCGTACAAACCGCCTGCGGGATTCTATCCGCCCGATACGCCCGGGCGCTATGTCTGGTCGTATCTCCCCCGCAAGCTCCGCGATGCTCTCGGTCACAATCTTACCTGTGTCCAGCGTCGCGATTTGCGTCCACGCGTCATGCCGGGGTATCTGGCGCGTTGTTTGCTGCAATACCTCAGGGATATGGAGCCGGGAGGCGGAAGGGATCATCCCATGTACCGGGATCTTCTGTACGACCGTCCCTGCCCACCCCGAAGTCTGCTGGTACAGATGACATCCAACATCTGTACAGACTGCGGGATTCTCTTCCGGGAGACTCCTGACGATGCCGCACGGCGTTTACGGCAATCTCATGCCAAATCTTTATGCAAGCTCTGCATACGGCGTCGTAGCGCATTGAATCAGGCAACCCGGAATCCAACCACCAACCATTAACTTGAATAAACCATGTCTATATCATCATCGACACAACCAAACAAACAGGAACAGCTCGCCGCCATGCGCGAGTTCGGCAACAACGCCAACGCCCGGCTTCCCGTTCTCTTTCTGATGGATGCCAGCAGCAGTATGAACGGTATTGTCCGGGGCGACCATCAACAAGTCCTCCGTCAGGAGTATTCTGACGGGATCAACTGGAATATCGTCACGGGAGACAATATCGTCACCCGGATGGACGAGCTCAACGTCGGGCTTCAGCGGTTCGTCAGGAACATTCTCGCCGATCCTCTGGCGAAGCTGGCCGCCGATGTAGCAGTGATCACATTCGCCCGGACAACGACCACGGTGAAAGAATTCGGCCCGATCCGGGAATCTGACGTTGATCTTAGAATCACCACATCGCAGGAGAATGAAACTCTCCTTGGCGAAGCCGTTGAACTGGCTTTGACTGAACTCGACATTCGCAAGCGTACCTACCGGGAACACGGGGTGGAATACTACCAGCCCTGGCTCGTCGTGATGACGGACGGAGTGCCTACCAGCACCCGGCACAGGGATCTGGGGGGACGATTGAAGGAACTCTCGGCTGCCCGCAAGCTCAGTGTGTTTGTCTTCGGTATCGGCCGCGCTGACTTGTCGGAACTCTCCTGCATCAGCCCGGGGCGCCCGCCCATGCAAATCAATGAACAGAAGTTCCCGGAATTGTTTGCATGGCTGAGCCGTAGCGTCCATATGGTCAGCATGTCCGTGCCGGGCGACGGGGTATCGTTGACTCCGTTCCCGGAGGATGTGTGGCAGGTGTAGGACTGGCAACATCAGGAAGTCTTCCGAATGGAGGGCTTTCTTTTAGATAGCCCACAACATGAATGGTGTTATCTCCACTATTTCAAGTTTATGCGTTTTCTTGAAATGGCACGAATGGCTATTTCAAAAAATGTTCCCATGGGAGCAATGCCTTTTGATGAAAGTCGTCGGATGATGTGAGCTTTGAGCTTTGCATGCATGCCGGTTTTGCTATGCTCCATTGGGCTTGTTGTTCCAGAATGACTGCCGTTATTCGGATTGCAATATGGATTGATCGAAAAGAAGACAAGGTATGACTCATCTGCCGACAGAAGATGAAAGCCAAGCGTACGCGAGGAATGAGTATATGAGAGAGGCGTTTGCTCCACGCCACTTTTTTTATTTTCAGTCCGACGTTATCCTACGATGCCGTTGCGGTATTCATTTGGCGTACAGCCTTCCATCTTCTTGAACCATCGCGTAAAATGCTGTGGGTATTGGAAGCCCATCTCGTCGGAAATCTGGCTGAGACTCTTGTTTGTCGCGACAATGCTCTCCTTGGCAATATCCAACGTCTTTTGCTGAATGTGCTTGATGGCGGATTGCCCGGTTCCCTTCTTCACCAAGTCACTGAAATAATTAGTAGAAAGGCCGAGTTTGCTGGCGCACCACTGCACGGTGGGGATGCCCTCGAACAAAGGTTGGCGCGAATTGTAATAATCATCGAGAAGAGCCTCAAAGCGTGCCAAGAGGTCGTTATTCACATTCTCACGCGTAATGAACTGGCGGTCATAGAAGCGGATACACTGGTCGAGCAATAGCTTCACGTTGTCGATGATGAGCGAACGGCTGTATTTGTCTATCGGGTAGACAAGTTCATCGCGCAGCCTGCTGATGCTGCCGATAAAGATATCCTGTTCGTGTTCGGACAGATGCAGGGCTTCGTTGGCATTATATGAAAAATAGGTATAGTCCTTCGTCAATCGGGCAAGCGGCGTACCTCGCAATAGTTGGGGGTGGAACACCAACGCCCACCCGGCAGGCTTATGCAAGTTGCCGTCATCGTCGGCTCCCATTACCTGACCGGGAGCGGCAAACAACACCGTGCCTTTTTCGTAGTCGTACAGGCTACGACCGTACTGCATCAAGCCACAGTCGGTGTCTTTCAACAACACGGCGTACACGTTGTACAGTCGCTTGGAATGTTTTATCGGGGGCATTTCATAGCAGTTTACAACGCTTATCAGCGGATGCGACGCCTCGATACCAAACAAATCACAGTATTGCTGAACCGTGTCAATCCTTGTTATTTCTCTCATCATTTATGCCATTTAAGCGGTGTATAGGAAATATCATTATATTTTGGCATACTCATTTGTCAAATTGATGATTTTGCAGGCATTTCACCGCTGCGCAATGCGGCGGAATGCTTCCCGTAACCATTACTTCCTGCACCGCCCCATGCGGAACGGTATAACCTGAATCGCAGACCATTTTACCATTTCCGCAGGCAAAGGATGTCATCGAAGACAGAATCGATGAATTTGGTAATTCTATCTGTGGTTGAGGTCTGGGCACCACGGAAAATCCGCCGTATCCTTGCAAGCAGTGACAAACAATTACAAATAACAGATAAACATGATGAGAACAAAAAGCATTTTATTCATGGCCCAGTCCCTGTTCTGCATGGTTGGCGCACAGGAACAACAGAACGGGCGTATTCCGGCAAAGGGATTCACACTTAATGCACCAGAGGTGGACTGCGCCATTATTGACAAAGTCTGCCACCACGTGCAGCAGGGCAAGGTGCAGTTTCGTTACGTGATTATGAGTACGATGAAGTAAAAGGCAAAGGATATGAAAACGTTATTGATAACTCTCGTTTGCTCGTTGTTCGGCATGAGTGGGGTGCTAGCCCAAAACACTAAAAACATGTTGAGTTTGAAAGAAAGGCAGATAGTAGCCATCAGCGGTAGCGCCGCCAAAGGCGACAAAGAGGGACTGGTCGTGGCGCTGACAGCCGGGCTGAATGCAGGGCTGACCGTGAATGAAATCAAGGAAGTGCTTGTTCAACTCTATGCCTATGCAGGATTTCCGCGCAGCATGGGAGGGTTAGTCACGTTCATGGACGTGTTGCAGCAGCGTAAGACACAGGGCATAGAGGATACCGAGGGCTCTCTGCCCACCTCGCAGGAAGTAAGCCGTGGAGTGGATTACGGAGCCGCCAACCAGCGCAAACTGTTCGGGCGCGATGCGCAGGGAGCCGTGTTGACGTTTGCCCCCGTACTCGACCAATACCTCAAGGCACACCTGTTCGGTGACATCTTCGGGCGCGACAACCTCGACTGGAAGACGCGCGAACTGGCAACCATCGCCTCGCTTGCCGCGATGGACGGCGTGGGGAACGAACTGAAAACCCACATCGCCCACGGTAAGCACAATGGTCTGACCGAAGCGCAGATTGACGAGGCGGTGACGCTTGTTCGTGCCTCGGAGTGGAAACCCGAACCGCCCAAGACCTTTGCTGCCGACAGTCGCGTGACGGTTCGTAAGGTGTTCTATACGAACAGCTACGGAATCCGACTTGCCGCCGACCTCTATATGCCGGCTGATATGAATACGGACGCAAAATACCCCGCCATTATCGTGGGACATCCCTATGGGGCGGTCAAGGAGCAGTGCTCCGGTCTCTATGCACAGGAAATGGCAGCACGGGGCTTCGTCACGTTGGCATTCGATGCTTCCTATCAGGGAGAGAGCGGTGGCGAACCTCGCCACGCCGTATCACCTGACGCATTGGTGGAGGACTTCAGTGCATCAGTGGACTGGCTCGGCATACAACCTTTCGTGGACAGGGGGCGTATCGGCGTCATCGGTATCTGTGGCAGTGGGGGCTTTTCGGTATGCGCCGCTTCCATCGACCCTCGTATCAAGGCGTTGGCAACGGTCAGCATGTATGACATGGGACGCGCCACGCGCAGGGGGCTTGGCGACAGCATGACCGACGATCAACGGAAAGCGATGTTTGCCGAAGTGGCGGCGCAACGTTGGCGTGAGGCGGAAGGAACAGAACCTCGCATCCGTTTCGGCACGCCGGAGCAACTGCCGGAGAACGCCAACGCCGTGCAGCGGGAGTTTTTCGACTATTACCGCAATCCACAGCGTGGGCAGCATCCCCGTTATCAAGGCACGCGTTTCACGAGCCAGGCGGCACTGAGCAACTTTTACCCGTTTGCTCAAATCAAAGAGATTTCTCCGCGCCCCGTCCTCTTCATCGCCGGGGAGAATGCCCATTCGCGCTATTTCAGCGAGGATGCTTACAAACTGGCAAACGAACCAAAGGAACTCTGTATCGTGTCCGGAGCCAACCATGTGGACTTGTACGACCAAAGAGGAAAAATTCCGTTTGATAAACTCACGGAGTTCTTCAATGAACATCTGAAATAAAGTAAACTGTACAACATATAAACAAACAACAGTTGTAAGACTTTGCGTAACTTTGCACCAGATAAATAACTAATTAGAAATAAATACAATGGAAACAATGAAGGGAAAAGTGGTAATGGTAACGGGATTCTGCCGCAGGTATCGGACTGACATGTGCGCAGACATTCGCCAAAGCAGGAACAAGCGCAGTTATGGCAGCCATCAACGAACAGAAAGAACAGGCCAAAAACGGTAGCAAGATAAGTAAACCATAAAAGAAAAACAAACAATGATACAAGAACACAATCATAATGGCATCAGACGCCGCGGGTTCCTGAGAAAAAGCGTATTGGCAGGCACGGCGATTTGCCTGACGCCTATACTGGAAAAGGCAACAGCCTCGGAAAGGGGTATCTCGGGCAAATCGGCCGCGGCGAGTAAAACGTCAAATGAAGCGGGCATGGCGGCAGTCCGCGGTTTCCGCACATTGGGTCACGGCAGTGCGGCATTCCGTGTATCGTCGATGGGGTTCGGCTGCATGGGACTGAACCACCACCGCAGCCAATCGCCCGATGAAGCTGCTTGCATCCGGTTGCTGCATGAAGCCATCGAACGGGGGGTAACACTGTTCGATACGGCTGAAAGTTACGGCTATCACAAGAACGAAATCCTAACAGGCAAGGCGTTGAAAGGCTACACCAACCGCGTGTTCGTATCTTCCAAGTTCGGTCATAAGTTCGTGAACGGCGTGCAGGTAAAGACCGAAGAAGATAGTACGCCGCAGAACATCCGCCGCGTGTGCGAAAACTCACTGCGCAACCTAGGTGTGGAAACGCTCGGCATGTTCTACCAGCACCGCAGCGACCCGAATACCCCCATCGAGGCGGTGGCGGAGACATGCGCAGAACTGATAAAAGAGGGGAAGATCCTGCACTGGGGCATGTGCGAGGTGAATGCCGACACAATCGGACGCGCCCACCGCGTCTGCCCCGTGACAGCAATTCAAAGCGAATACCACCTCATGCACCGCATGGTAGAGGAGAACGGCGTACTTGCCGCGTGCGAAGAGCTGGGCATCGGTTTTGTGCCTTACAGTCCGCTAAACCGTGGGTTCCTTGGCGGGAACATCAACGAATACACGCAGTTCGATACGACGAATGACAACCGCCAGACTTTGCCGCGCTTCCAGCCCGATGCCATCCGTGCCAATATGCGTATCGTAGAGGTGCTGAATGCCTTTGGCAGGACACGCGGCATCACCGCAGCACAAACTGCATTGGCATGGCTGATGAACAAGCGTCCGTTCATCGTCCCTATCCCCGGCACGACCAAGCTATCGCACCTCGAAGAAAACCTGCGGGCCTGCGATATACGCTTCACGGCGGAAGAGATGACGGAAATTGAAAACGCTGTTGCCGCTATCCCCGTGGTAGGCAGCCGTTACGATGCTTTGCAGGAATCGAAAGTACAGAAATAAATCGCATCCATGAAGAACATCATCATTACCTGTATAAGTGCGGTATTGTTGCTATCAACCTCCTGTTCGCAGAACAGCGGTGCATTGTCCATCGACGAGCAAGGTAGCTTCGCCGTAGGTGGTACGGTACTGAAAGATTCGGCAGGACACACCTATCATGGAGACCATGCCTACGTATTCTACCAGAAACCCGTGAATGCACGGAAATATCCGCTCGTCTTTGCCCACGGCGTGGGGCAGTTCTCCAAGACGTGGGAGACCACTCCTGACGGACGCGAGGGGTTCCAGAATATCTTCCTGCGAAGAGGGTTTTCCACTTATCTTGTAGACCAGCCCCGACGTGGCAATGCCGGGCGCAGTACGGAAATCGCCACTATTACTCCTGCTTTCGATGAAGAAATATGGTTCAACCGCTTCCGCATCGGCATCTGGCCGGACTACTTTGAGGGCGTGCAGTTCAGCCATACCCCGGAAACGCTCGACCAGTTTTTCCGTCAGATGACACCGACCATCGGCACGACCGACCTCAACGTGTATGCCGAAGCATACGCCGCACTGTTCGACAAGATAGGCCCGGCGGTGTTTGTTACCCACTCGCAGGGCGGCGGCGTGGGCTGGCGGACGCTGCCGAAGACGAAGAACATCCGTGCCATCATAGCCTACGAACCGGGATGCGACGTGCCGTTCCCCAAGGGGATGGTACCGGAGGAAGGCCGGAACATCACGCTTTCCGGCAGGACGGAGGCGATGGAAGTGCCGATGGAGACATTCATGCTGTTCACCCGAATCCCCATCATCATCTATTATGGTGATAATCTGCCCTATACGAACGAACGCCCCGAACTCTACGAATGGACGCGCCGTCTCCACTTGATGCGCAAGTGGGTGGCTCTGATCAACAAGCACGGCGGTGACGCGACGGTCATCCACCTGCCGGAGATAGGACTGCATGGCAATACGCACTTCCCCTTCTCTGACCTGAACAACGTGGAAGTGGCTGACCATCTTTCCCAGTGGCTCCACGAGAAAAAGCTGGATTGAAACACTCCATGGACAGAAGAGATTTTATCAAAACAGCCGACATGGCCGCCGGGGCAGAACTCCTGTCAAAACTGGACTTGGCGGAAGCCGCTGGCCTTCCCAACAAGAAAGCAGGAAAAATGATCATCATTGTATTGACTGGAAGCCCGCGCCGCAAGGGCACACTAATCATTTAGCCTCACAATTCACCAAGGGAGCGAAGAGACTTCATCGTTCCTTTTTTCCCGCTTCCATCCTGCTTGCGTGTGGAAGGGGAGATGATGGCGCTGGTATCCGAATCCCGGCTGCACAATCCCAGAGGAAAGCATTCCTTGAGAACAATGTTGCGCCTGAGCTGGCTGTCCCAGGCGATGTAGGTGATGCCGAAGCCTCCCTGGCCCAGCGCCTTGAGCAACTTGTAATTGCCCAGCAGAGTTCCCGGAGGCAATGCGAAGCCGGAGGCATCCATACAATCAGGCAAGCGGGGGATTGCCGAGCCTCGGCACTTCGTCGGCCAGGAACTCCTTCAGGGTCTTACCCTGGGAGAAGGCTTTTTTCTCAAGAACCTTGCGGGTATCCGGATCAAGCTTCAGGGTAATCAGCGTTTCCTCTTCTACCTGCACCCGGCTCGGAAGGGTCAACGGGAGCTGCTTGATGAGTTCCCGGATGATGTGTTCCTTGGCGGCGGGAATGGGCTTTTTCGCCATCCAGTTGCGGACGGTCGCTTCCGTCACGAAACATCGTTCGGCGAGCCATGCGTAGTCGAAACCGTTGGCCTTGAGCCACAGCTTGACATTCATTTTCAGCTCATCCTGATTCACTCCCGCCATGTTTCGAAATGTAGCACTATCGCTCAGGAATGGCAATACGGTTATATAACATCCCTATTTTTGAGATTAAATTGAGATTTTCAGGTTGACTAAAATCGTAAAAAGGAGATATACAGGCAATGTAAACGAGATGCCAGCAATGAAAAGTATCATCCAGTTCACCTGTCCCCGATGCGGAGGCCATCAACTGATGCTCGTCGAACGGGCCATGCACCGTTATGTCGTCCAGAATCTGGAGGCCGACCGGCAGGGCGGGCTGGCTGTCGGACACAAGGTTCTGGTGGACGATTTATGCGGAGAGCCGCTGGGGTACCGCTGCGCGGACTGCCGTCATCCGGATTGCCATGGGAATGATTCATCGGAAGGGTTTCAATGGCATTCCCTGAAGGAGGTGCAAAGCGCCGGAGTCATTACCTGGCCGGACGGGATGGAAACGGTAGAGCACCGGTGCATGGTTTGTTTCCCCGACGGGAAGATGACGCCTGTGATCGTCGAGGTCGTTCATCCCGGTACTCTCACCGAGAAGGAACGCCGCACCGTTCTGGAACGGGAGCAGGCAGTGCATGGCATCCTGATCAGCCAGTCGGATTCCGGGATTCGAACGTTGGCCTGCCGCAACTGGAAGCGGGTTAAGAGGCATATTCTGCAATCAATAACCAACGACATATAATCACATGAAGAGAAATGAAATATATAAAATCGGGTTAGCGACTGGATTGGCCATTGTAACTACCTCCCTATTGTCCTCCTGCGCCATCCTTGTCAGTAAGAGCGCTCGGGAGCTTAGCAAAACAGAACCCGGCAGGGAGATTCTGTTTACGTTGATTTGCTCCGGATTGTTTGGTTATTCGATCTTCCTGGCGCTCTACTGGTTGTCCGAGCATAAAGAACCGGCGGCAATCAAGGACTTCAAGACGATTGCCATTGTATTCGCCGTGGTTGATCTCATCCTTGCCGTGATAGACTCCGGTTTTCTTGCTTTGCTGGAATTGGCGGCCATTGTCCTGGTTGCTCATAAAGTTCTGAATTTCACACTGGGCAAATCATTCGGGGTATTAGGCATCAGTATGGGGATTTCTCTTGTCGGGGGAATTCTGGCAGCAGTGATTTTGGGTGTAGAGATATAAACGCGATAAAGGATAATGGGAACAGGAGTCCACAGACGAAAAATTCGGCTTCCCCGGGTCATTATTCTGATGGCAGCCTTGTTGTGTCTCTGCAGTACCTACAATGCTTCCTCACAGATATACAGCGGAGGCGGGGATATAAGAGTTAATGAAGGATGGGGAGACACTTTGGGCCCTCACTACACGATCGATGAATTGTCCAGGTTCATGTATCTTGCTGTATCGAAAGGCCAGGACAAAGAGGTTCTAAGACTGATACAGGAAGGCGCTGATATTAACGCCAGAGACCAGGGAGGCAGAACATTCCTTATATGGGCTTCGATGGGAGGACATGATAGAATTGCCAGGATACTGATTGATGCCGGGGCAGATGTTCATGCGAAAGATGCAAAAGGTACAACAGCTCTCATGCTGGCCGCCACATGGGGATATGATACCATCGTTCAGATGTTGATTCTGGCAGGGGCAGATGTTAACGCAACAAGTAGCGGACATGAAATCACTTCTCTTCTGGCAGCTTCGGCCAAAGGTCATGCTGAAATTGTAAAGATGCTTATTCATGCAGGAGCCGACATTAATGTCAAAGGATTCGAAGAAACAACTCCCCTGATGATAGCTTCGGCCAACGACCATGAACAAGTAGTCCGAATACTGATTGATGCGGGAGCTCATCTAGAAGCACAAAATGAATTTGGCAAGACTGCCCTCAAATTGGCTTTGGATAAAGATCACGATAATATCGTGAAGATATTGAAAAGAGCAGGCGCCAGAGGAGACTGGCTATGGATAAGCCTTTTGTACAGCATAATTCTGGGAGTGGTAATGTTTGTAGTTATTGCCGTGTTTTCAGCTGTCGGGAAAAATGGTGGATACAAAAGACTTATTCTATGGAGTGCCGGGATAGCAGTAGCTGACATGTGCTGCAATTTAACATTTGGTGGCTGGATACCGTATTTTATCCATGAATTCAGGTTCTGGGGAATCCTTGACAGATCACTCAATTTCCCTTGGGGAGTGTGGTATTCATTCTTAATGATAAGCCTTGGAATTCTGGTCGAAATTCGGACTGCTTGCGACTTTAAATGGTCTTGGGGACGTTCTTACGTTACTCTTTTCAGTATTTTGGCTCTAACTCTTTTCACATCTTATCATGCAGGCAAAATCCTGCCGGGAGGCAATTAACACAAATACAAACATAACAATGAATACAGTACGCCAAAGACAAAGACTTGGGATAAAAAGGAGCATTCTTACTGCTCTGCTGATGGGGTTTTGCTTCCTTTTTTATACTCCTGAGGCGTTTTCTCAAGATGAGCCCGGTTCTCCTCCGAAAAAGTCTGGTTTGGCTGAAGATATGGAGAAAGGTATTGCGCAGGCTGATCAGAGATATGGACAGCAGCTTTACCAGCAGTACATGGGAGGAGCCACTACAGCCAAGGAATGTGCTATAGGAGTCCTACGGATGGAAAATGCTATTGCTGAAGCTGAGGGAAAAGGAGATACGGCCCAGGCTAATGCGTTGCGCCAGCAGCTTGCTATGGCTCAGAGCAACAATGAATGGTCGATAGGTCATTTACAGCAGAAAGCTAATGTCGGGGATACGAGAGCACAGAGAGAACTGGATGAATACTACGCATTCATGAAAACCGTGGAAGGTTCTTCTCCTGGGGAGGCGTTTCCATTCCTCATCAGCATCATCTCCGGTCTATTGTTGTACGGGTATATTGTGCTGCTTTCTCCCAAGGATGCTACAATAAACCGGAAAACATTGATCCCGTGGTGCGTTGGTCTGGCCATCTTCGATATGCTTGGCAACTGGGTGAATCAGTCATGGCTCTTTCTCTTCGTTGAAATCCTGGTCATCCTTGTAGTCGCCCGGAATTTCCAATGCTCATGGAAACGTTCCTTTGCCATCCTGGGCCTCATGCTTGTCTCAATACTTATCTTGGGAGGACTGTTGCCATTATTCCTCTGAAGCGCTTTCTCTCGTTTAATTCATGAATCTACACCTTTGATTCTTATGATTTCCTATTACCTTGTTCGACCGGGCAGCACACAGGAAGGACCTTTTTCTGAAGACGAGCTAAAAGGCCTTTATCATCAGCGGACTATTCCTCCCGGTTCTTACGTCTGGACAGAAGGATGGGATCAATGGCACCCCTGTGAAGACGCCTTTGAATGGTTTATTTCCAGCGCCAAGCTGCCGCCTCTTCCTCCACATCCCGGTTCAGAAGGTACGGCATCCCATTCGAACACATCGTCTGCTCATGCGGAACAACATGAGAAATCCTTTTCTCCAGATGAAATGAAGGCATCGACGGCAAAGGAATACAGGTCCTTGTCAGATTGGATGCAGAACCATGAAATTCTGAATCAGATCCATCGATGGGGATTGCGGGCATTACAGGTAAAAGGGCAAACGTACGGAATAAACCATTATACTGTCTGTGTTATTGGACTGATGCTGGTGATCATCATCCTTTCGGTTGGTGCGAAGAAGCCCGCTGTTCCCCAGTATGAATCAAATGCGTGGATACAGAACAGTATGGGTGGGGGCGACAATTCGGACTATCAGTTGCAACAAATGATTCGTGCGGCCAATAACTTTTACGAAAACAATGCCATGGAGATCTGCAAAAAATGCGGAGGAAGCGGAGTTGTAACGCCGGGCAGCGGAAGGGCTCTCTGGAATCGAACGGAATCAAATCAATACCGCATGCCTTGCCCGCAATGTGGCGGAGCTGGTGAAGTACCACGATCCCGGAATTCGGGACGTTTCAATGACGGCACTTATCAGGGAAGCGGCTGGTAAACTCTGACAAAATCATGAACGATTATCATATAACACGTCCCGATGGCACGCAGGAAGGACCGTTCTCGGAAGAAGAATTGAAGAAACTATATCAGGATAGGAAGCTTCCGCCGAATTCCTTGGTATGGACTCCCGGCTGGGCAACATGGAAAGCTTGCGAAGATGCGTTCTCCTGGTGTGCGGCCCCCCCTTCTCCCCCACCAACAGCAACGCCTCCTCCGTTGCCCATTGCACTAAACAATGGTCAGGAAAGGAAAACCTCTCCCTTCCTTCAGGATGCATGGTTACATATGGCAATAGGAGCCGGTTTAATGGTGATTTGCGTGATCTGCATCAACTTATGGCCCAAAGCGAAATTCTTGGGTCCTTTGATGTTAATAGGTGCGGTTTTTATATTCAAAAGCTTTGGATCGTTCCGGAAGCATTCCAGAGCGAAAGGAGGAGAAACACAGGCTGCACCCGTTCGGTCCGTCCATGCTCATGGGCGACATAAAAGCAGTATCATTGCAGGTTTGCTGGCTATTTTCCTGTGGCCCGTTGGCGCTCATAAATTCTACAATGGAAGCTGGGGATGGGGGATCATATATATTGTGATCATTGTTGCTGCATTCATTAATCCTAATCCGGCGCTTGGGATTTTATGGATTTCCGAATTCATCCTTGCTCTCATTCAAGGCATATGGTGGCTGGCAAACCCGGTTTACTATCATAGAAAGTATAACGAAACGTCTCCTTTTCCTATGAAGTGGTAACCAGAAAGAAAAGATTCTAACACATAAACATATGAATACAAAAATATATCGAATCGGTCGCGTTGCCGTTCTTGCGTTGATTCCCACCTTACTCCTTTCCTCATGTGGAAAAACCGATAATCCCGAAGCCAATAAAAGAGATTCGAAAGGAAATACGGTTCTCATGAAAGCTGTCAAAGAGGGGAATATCGATTGGGTAACGGAATTGATCAAGGACGGAGCGCGTGTAGATGCGAAGGGAGAAGATGGGGATACAGCTCTAATATGGGCTGTTGATAGTAGGCATACGGAATGCGTGAAAGCATTGATAGACGCTGGGGCAGACCTCAACATGGAGGCTAAGAATGGGGATACGGCGCTCATATTGGCTGCTAATAGAGGATATACAGATTGTGTAAAAGTATTGCTGAAAGCCGGGGCAGATGTAAACGGAAAGAATAAAAAAGGAGAAATGCCTCTCACGGAAGCTGCCTATAATGGACGTACAGACAGTGTGAAAGCATTGCTGGAAGCAGGAGCAAATGTGGATGCCCAGGATAAGGATGGGAGAACAGCTCTCATGTGGGCTACTGAGGATAAGTATCCGGACTGTGTGAAAACATTACTAGAAGCTGGTGCGGACGTAAACGTGAAGGATAAAGATGGAAAAACGGCTTTAATGAGGGCTACTTATAATGAGCTTACAAACAGTGTGAAAGCATTGCTGGGAGCGGGAGCAAACGTGAATGTTAAAGATAATGACGGGCGTACGGCTCTCATGTATGCGATTGGTCCTTATTCTGGCCATGACCGTGGAGAATGCATGAAAGAGTTGTTAGCGGCCGGGGTAAATGTGAATATGGAAGATAAGGAAGGGAACACGGCTCTCATGCTGGCTACCAGATATAACTGTACGAAATGCGAGAAATTGCTACGGGAAGCCGGGGCCAAAGAGTAGCAATGAAATAACACCTCCCTCACCGTCATATATACCAGACACAGGCTCTTACCTGCCTGTCATCCTTCACAAAGTCGCCATGTTCCCATACCGGGGCATGGCGGCTTTACTATATCCACCCATCAACAACGAAAGAACCACCATCATGGCTATCAAACTCATCGCCAACTACAGCAAACGCCTCGGACTGCCCGGGTATTCCTCCCACCAGTTCGAGGTATCCATCGAAACCGAAATCACCCACACATCCGAACTGGCTGCGGAAACAGAACGCCTCTACGGCTCCCTTCAGTCCGCCGTCGATGCCCAGATCCAACAGGTAGGATTCGTCCCCGATGAACATTACGGCTCACAACATGCTCAAAAACCGGTTTTCGGGGATTCCTGCTCACAGACGACATCCACATCATCCGTGAGACAAACGCCGCCTGCAAGCGCTCCCGAGACCTCTATCGCAACCGTTCCCGCATGGAAATGCTCGGAAAAGCAACAGTCTCTCATCCTGGAACTGGCCGAAAAGGCCGGGTTGGATGACACTGCCCTGAACGAACTGGCTTTCCGGAGATTCAACAAGGTCGTTGCCATGCTCAACCGCATGGAAGCTTCCGGGCTGATCGACGAGCTGATGAACCGCTCCGGTGCGACATCCAAACGCTCGGCATCAGGCAGGAACAACTACACCCGCCGTCCCGCCACGGCCTATGCCGGCAACTCCAACCCGTACTGACCATGATCGCCCCCGTAACCTGTCCCATACGTTCATCCTCCCTGCACCCGGCTATCGCAGTGGTGAAGAAGTTTCCTCCGGAGACTCCTTCTCCCTCTGCCGTACGCCCGAACTACCTGTCTCCCTCCTCGGTCAAATCGTACCTGTCGTGTTCCCTGCGCTTTTTCTTCGAGAGGGTGGCGCAGATACAGAAACCGACGACGGTCGCCCTGCATGTCGGCAAGTCCATCCATGCAACACTTCAGTCCTTCAACCTCGCCCGGTGGCGGGGAGAGGACAGCAGTGAGACGGCCATGGAAGAAGCCTTCTCCGCCCACTTTCTGGAGCTGGAGAAGACGGAAGGCCCGGTGGACTACGCCGACGAAGAAACGAGAAAGAAGATACGTTCCTGTGCATGGAACACCGTCAAGGCCTACATGGCCTCCGACGAGGTTGCTTCACAGATGCCCCTGGGAGTGGAAGTCGGCCTATCGGCTACCATCCCCGGCCTGTCGGTTCCCGTACGAGGCGTCATCGACCTCGTCCAGCACGACCTGACGGCAGTGGACTACAAATCCGCTGCCGCCAAACCTGATGCCGGGCACGCCGCCTTTGATCACGAGCTTCAACTGGTCACTTACCAGATGATGATCGAAGAAGCCACGGGAGACACGCCTCCGTCGCTGGATCTGATCTACCTGGCCAAGACGAAGATGCCCCAGGTGATCCGGGTCAAGATTCACCCAGCCAACGAACAGCGCAAGCAACGCATCGCCGACTTGTACAGGATTGCCTGTGAAGGCATCACTACTGAACGTTTCCATCCCCAGCCCGGGATGCAATGCTCCTGGTGCCAGTACAGGAAGGAATGTTCCGGGTGGTGCAGGCAGTAAAGGGATGGAGATGCTGTCGATTCAGAAGCCTGCCAACAGGTGTGGCTGGCTTCTTTTTAGCTGTCACATCTATATTTCTTCCTCATCAGAGAAGAAGGAAGGAGTCAGTTCCAGAAGCTGGTAACGATTCTTTCTGACTCCCAGATTGTATTCCACAAGAAGAGAAACCAATTGGTCGCCGTCAATCAAATCGATGGGGGTATGGGAGGACGTGCGCCTCGCTTCATTCCTGGCGCCTCTGGAAAAATTGGAAGTCGTCACAATCAGGCCGCGTTCGTCCGTCCCCAAGCTGCCGCGAAGTTGCTGGACGACAGGAGACTGCACATTGGCTTTCCATCGTTTGGCCTGTACGGCCAGCTTGATATGAATGACATCATGTACCGTCATAATGCCTCGCACATCAACGCCCCCGTCTCCGCCATAGGGAGTCCTGCTCACTTCGGAAAATCCCATTTTACTCAACAGAGTAGTAATCAATTCCTCAAAATCCTGCGGGGTTAATTGCATCATCCGTTCCATCAGGACTTTTCTTTGTTTATCATTGAACGAATCAATGTGACGTTCCAAGCCGGTTGATTTCCAGATGGTCAACCCAACCATTCCATTGCCCAACTTTTCGAAGCGGGGGATCTTCCCCTGTTTTTCTCTTCGCTGGATTTCTGTCAGGATTTGCGCGTACATGCTGGCCTCGGGAGTCAGCCCTTCCGTCTTGAGCCACCCCAACTCCAGGGCTTTGCTGGTAATATCTCTGTAGTGCATGGGCGCATTCCCGGAAAAGTGAAGAAGGATTTTTTCCGCACAGTCCGAAAAAGAATAGGAACCTGCTGACTTCTCTGGCTGCTTCCTTTTAACCGCCTTTCCTGCCTTTTCCCCTGGGTCCGGCAATTCGACTTTCACGTTCGGATTAAGACTAAAGAGCCCTTCTGCGGCCTTGATGAACCGGGATTGATTTCCATGCTTTTTGATATCCTCATAGATACGCGCTCCGACTGTAGCGTCGGGAGTCTTTCCTTGAGATTGCCACATTCCCCGTTGGATGAGTGCAGCGGCAAGTTCTTTAGGACGCATGGGAGATACAGATTTTTGCAGAAGTAAATAAACAGAATCAAGAAGGCGGCTCATAACAGGAATTGTCATAGATTACCATCCTTCTCTGTCCGGGCAATCCCTTTTATTTCCTCCTCACCGTCACGGATGCGGTCGAGGTTTTGCAGAGAAGACTCCGGGTTTTGTTCTCGATAATATGACCTGTCTACGCTACTAATTCGAAGGCTTAGCTCCCTCATGATCGTCGTATCTGGGGGTAGCAAACCAGCACCGTATCAACGAACATTGAGTCGGCAATAATCTATCGATATCGAAAGCTATCAAGCAACATGGGGAGTATCCCTATCCATCAGGAACACGTTATGAACAAGCAATAACTCGCTGCAAAAATTGGGAGTCCGTCAATAAGAGGCAATCCAAGATCGAGGCCAACGAATACAAGGATTACATACTCGGATTCATCTTCTATAAGTTACTGTCAGACAAGGAGGTCAAGCACCTCAAGGAGAACGATTGGACAGATGAATATCTTTCCGATCTGAAGGAAGAGGATAGTGAAACAGTCGAGAGTGTCCGGAAGAATATTGGCTACTTCATCCCCTATGATCATCTGTTCTCTACCTGGATTGCCAAAGCCAGCGACTTTTCAGCGGATCATGTAATGACTGCGCTTTTGGCCTTTAACCGCTTGATCAACCCTTCACATAAAAACATATTCTCGGGCTTTTTACCACGCTGGAGACTGGTCTATCCAAGCAGGGGAACACTTCCGGCGCGCGTGCCAAGACCATTCGAGACCTGATCTATCTCATCAAGGTTATTCCCATGCAGGAGCTCAAGGAAAACACGTACAACCTTACCCGCATGAACCTCGTCATGCGCGGCATTTTGCCGGACAATATCGTTACGCGCAACGGCGATACGTTGGAAGAAGATTGGCCGTATTTTGACGAGAATGATCCGATTCACAGTTATAATCCGTTGTGCCTGGATGGGCCACTGCGGAAAAACGGCTATGTGGAAAACCTCAACGCCAGCCTTGGTAGAGAACTGCTGGATCGTGAAATCTTTGACAACATGGAGCATTTGCAAACAAGACTGGAACAATGGCGACGGGAACACAACGAAGAGCGACCTCACGCCTCCTGTGGCAACAACCCTCCCAGCCTTTATGCTGGACAAAATTAACCCTCAACATTAATAATCACCAAACCAGTAACTCATAAACTGGTACTTCTTTGGGGAGACAGTCCAGCATAACTAGCAAGAATCGCATTCAAGCATGGCAAAAGCAAAATTTGATAGCAAAAAAAATGAAGCACAGCTTGGTTTTGAAGCCGAGCTCTTTAAAGCGGCGGATAAACTGCGCGGCAACATGGAGCCAAGCGATTACAAGCATGTAGCCCTCGGGCTCATTTTCCTGAAGTACATATCTGATGCCTTCGAAGCCAAGCATAAATCCCTGCTAGCTGAAGATATCCTGGCTGCCGAAGATAAGGACGAATATCTTGCGGAAAACATATTCTGGGTGCCGAAGGAAGCCCGCTGGTCACACCTGCGAGCCAGCGCAAAACTTCCCGCCATTGGCACGCTCATTGACGATGCCATGCGAGCTATTGAAAAGGACAACGAGTCCCTTAAAGGCGTACTCCCCAAAGACTACGCCCGCCCCGCTTTGAACAAGGTAATGCTGGGGGAGCTGATTGATTTGATTTCCGGAATAGCGTTGCAAGAGGAAAGCGGTCGTTCCAAAGATATTCTGGGGCGCGTGTATGAATATTTTCTGAGCCAGTTTGCCGGGGCCGAAGGAAAGCGTGGCGGCGAGTTTTACACCCCGCGTTCCGTGGTGCGTGTGCTGGTCGAAATGCTCGAACCGTATTCAGGACGCGTCTACGATCCCTGCTGTGGCTCCGGCGGGATGTTCGTGCAGTCGGAGAAGTTCGTGCAGGAGCACGGCGGGCGCATCGGCGACATTGCCATTTATGGGCAAGAGTCCAACTACACGACCTGGCGACTGGCAAAGATGAATTTGGCCGTACGCGGCATTGACTCGGACATTCGCTGGAACAACGAAGGCAGCTTCCACAAGGACGAACTACGTGACCTTAAGGCGGACTTCATCCTGGCCAATCCCCCATTCAATATCTCTGACTGGGGCGGTGAACGCCTACGCGAAGACGTTCGTTGGAAATTTGGCGTGCCTCCCGTAGGTAACGCCAACTACGCCTGGCTTCAGCACATCGTGCACCATCTTGCGCCCTTTGGCACGGCAGGCGTTGTGCTCGCCAATGGCTCCATGAGCTCCAACCAGTCCGGAGAGGGAGACATCCGCAAAGCCATGCTTGAAGCTGACGTGCTGGACTGCATGGTGGCGTTGCCGGGGCAACTCTTTTACTCCACACAAATTCCTGCCTGCCTGTGGTTCCTGGCTCGCGACAAATCCAACGGCAAACGCCGCGACCGCACCTTGCGCGACAGGCGCGGCGAAGTGTTGTTTATCGATGCCCGCAACATGGGCGTATTAGTTGACCGCACCCGGCGTGAACTGACCGACGTCGAAATTGGAAAAATCGCTGAAACCTACCATGCCTGGCGAGGAGAAAAAGAAGCAGATGCATACGCCGATGTGCCGGGTTTTTGCAAATCAGCCTCACTAGACGATATCCGCAAGCATGGCTATGTGCTAACGCCGGGACGTTACGTGGGTGCGGCGGCACAAGAAGAAGACCGCGAGCCCTTCGAGGAAAAGATGCTGCGGCTCTCAACGCTATGGCGGGAGCAGCGGGCAGAGGCAACCCGGCTGGATGCGGTCATAGAGGATAATTTGAAGGAGCTTGGCTATGGGGAGTGAGTGGCAAACATTTAAGTTAGCAGAGGTTTACGACTTTTGCTCAGGCTTATCAAAGCCACGGTCTGAGTTTGGCTCAGGATTTCCTTTTTTATCGTTTAAGGATGTTTTTTATAATTCAGCTGTACCAAAGCAGCTTACTGAGCTTGTTCAATCGACGGAACAGGAGCGGCTACGCTGTTCCGTCGAGCGAGGTGATGTTTTTCTGACTCGAACAAGTGAAACTTTGGATGAGCTAGCTATGAGTAGCGTCGCCCTTGAGGATGTTCCTGATGCGACATTCAATGGTTTTACTAAGAGGTTGCGACCTAAAGGAAAACAGATTGTGCCAGAATTTGCTCGTTACTTCTTTCGTAGCCCGAAATTTCGTACAGAGGTCAATTCAATGTCGACTATGTCCACGCGAGCAAGTCTTAACAATGAAATGTTAGAGCGTCTAACGATTACATTTCCTGAGTTTCCGGAACAACGCGCTATCGCCCATATCCTTGGAACGCTGGACGACAAGATCGAATGTAACCGCCGCATGAACGAAACGCTGGAAGCAATGGCTCGTGCTTTGTTCAAGGCCTGGTTTGTGGACTTTGAGCCGGTGCGCGCCAAGCTGGACGGCCGCTGGCAACGTGGCCAATCGCTGCCCGGCCTGCCCGCACACCTTTACGATCTATTCCCCGATCGCTTGGTCGACTCGGAGTTGGGGAGAGTTCCAGAGGGGTGGAATCATTCGACGATCGGTGCAGAAGTGTCTGTTTGTGGTGGTTCAACACCTAGCACAAAGGAACCTGATTTTTGGAAGGGGGGGCATCATCACTGGGCTACACCTAAAGACCTGTCTAGTTTGAAATTTCCGGTTTTGCTGGATACAGACCGAATGATTACGGATGCTGGCCTTGCAAAAATAAGCTCAGGAGTGCTCCCAATAGGAACAGTGTTGCTTTCTTCTCGCGCCCCAATTGGCTATTTAGCAATTACTGAAGTTCCAACGGCAATCAATCAAGGGTTTATTGCTATGAAATGCGATGCTATCCTGTCTAATGTTTTCGTGCTTCTATGGTGTCGCGAAAATATGGATGCGATTATTGGCAATGCGAACGGTTCGACATTCCAAGAAATCAGTAAAAGCAATTTCCGACCAATTCCTGTTATCGTTCCTTCTGGTCCTGTCCTAGTGAGTTTTGAAAAATTAGCAAATTCGCTTTACAGACAACTTGTAGCCAACGAACGCCAAACCCGCACTCTCGCCCAGCTCCGTGACACGTTATTGCCTAAGCTAATCTCCGGTGAGTTGCGCATCAAAGATGTCGAACGTATATTGGGAGGTGAATTATGACTCAGGACTGGTGCCCTGGTATTCGCGAAGCTTGTGCGCATTGGCGTGATGCACCGATGTTACAGCAAACTTTTGAGGCTCTGGAGCTCTCTTTGGAGGAGAATAACGATGCCTCTATTGATTGTGCCAAGGCTATCGTTGAGGTGATTTGTCGAGTCATAATTGATGAATTAGATTCACCACTCAATCCTGTAAAACCCAAAGGTGCATGTTTAGACTTTGGCGAATGGGTGGCTTCAGCGGTACGCGTTTTAAAGATTGGCGAGAGCCAGAATACCAAATTCCTTAAGCTGGTTTCGCAGCACTACAAACTGACTACTGCTCTTGGTGATCTTCGCAATGCAGCTGGCCCAGTCAGTCATGGACGCGATGGCTTTCTGAATCGGTTGTCTGTGCACCACCGTCGCTCGGCTGTATTGTCCGCTGATGCTATCGTCACCTTTTTGCATCAGGCGTATTTGGAAGCTGAATTGGACTTAGTGCGGACTCGCGAACCCTACGAGCGCTTTGAACATTTGCATGCGCATGTTGATTCACATGTTTCATTGGGATGCGAGATTGACGAGGAAGGAAGTCTTATCGTAAGAGTAATGCTGCCTTCCACAGATATTATAACTTTAAACATTGAGGCAAGCCGCTTGCTTTACCAACTGGATCGTGAAGCCTATGTCGAAGCGTTGAATGCCGCACGTGGAGCGAAGCCTGTAGACGTGGAGTTTGAACAAGAGAAAGGAGACGAATAATGACGTTTTTATCGGAAGCTGAATTGGAGCACGTGTTGTTGGAGCAGTTACAATCCCTAGGATATTGTATCGAGAGGGAAGAAAATATCGGCCCTGATGGAAGGAGTCCTGAGCGCGAGAGCCATGATGAGACTATTCTCAAGAAACGCTTTGAAGAGGCTGTTGCCCGTCTAAACCCCGGTGTGCCCGAAGAGGCCCGTTATGATGCTGTAAAGAAGGTGATCCAATCTGAACGGCCATCCCTGCTTGAAGAGAACCGACGCATTCACAAACTGATGACTGAAGGTGTGGATGTTGAATACTACGCGGAGGATGGCACCCTGACTTCAGGGAATGTTAAGCTTCTTGACTTTGAACACCCGGAACAAAACGACTGGCTGGCTGTAAGTCAATTTGTCGTCATCAGCGGAGAGTGCAACCGACGACCCGATGTTGTTGTGTTCGTTAATGGTCTTCCCCTCGGCGTCATTGAGTTGAAAGGGCCGGGCAGCCTCAATGCAACCCTTGCCGGGGCCTTTAATCAGCTCCAAACCTACAAGCAGCAGATCCCGGCGCTCTTTAGCACCAACGCTCTACTGGTAATCTCGGACGGCACCGCCGCTCGGGTGGGGTCATTGTCCGCCAACCTTGAACGCTTCATGCCCTGGCGCACCACTGACGGTCAATCCATAACACCCAAAGGCGTACCGGAGCTCCCTACATTGATTGAAGGCGTGTTTGAGCAAGGACGCCTCCTTGATCTGCTGTGCAACTTCACGGTTTTTGGTGAGACCGGTTCAGGGTTGGTCAAAATTATTGCGGGTTACCACCAGTTTCACGCAGTAAGACATGCCATTAACAGCACGGTGGCGGCTACCGCGCCAGAAGGCGATAAGCGCGTCGGGGTGATCTGGCACACTCAGGGCTCAGGAAAAAGCTTGCTTATGGCTTTTTACGCCGGGCAACTGATCAAACATCCGGCCATGACCAACCCCACCCTGGTTGTGCTCACCGACCGTAACGATCTGGACGATCAGCTCTTCTCGACATTCTGCATGTGCCGTGACCTGATCCGGCAAACGCCCGTGCAGGCTGACAGCCGGGAAAATTTGCAACAGCTTTTGAATCGGGCATCGGGCGGGGTGATTTTTACGACCTTGCAGAAATTTGGCGAAATTCCGGAACCGCTCACTACAAGAGATAACGTCGTGGTCATCGCAGATGAGGCGCATCGCAGCCAGTACGGTTTCAAGGCTAAAGTAGACGCGAAGACCGGCAAAATAGTATATGGCTTTGCCAAGTACATGCGAGATGCATTGCCCTACGCATCCTTTATTGGCTTTACCGGCACGCCCATTGAGAAAGACGACGTGAATACCCCGGCGGTCTTTGGTGATTATATCGATGTGTACGACATTAGCCGCGCAGTCGAGGACGGTGCTACCGTGCCGATTTATTATGAATCGCGGTTGGCGCGGATCGAACTTGACGAAGATGAAAGGCCAAAAATCGATGCCGAAGTTGAAGAACTCACAGAGAATTCCCCAGAACTTGAGCAAGAACGGCTGAAAAGGAAATGGTCAACGGTAGAAGCGTTGGTGGGTAGCGACAAACGTCTTGCCCTGGTGGCAAAAGATATGGTCACCCACTTTGAAGACCGTGTAGCTGCCTTGGAAGGCAAGGCCATGGTGGTCTGCATGAGTCGCCGTATTTGCGTGAATCTGTATAGGGAAATCATCAAGCTTCGTCCCGACTGGCATAGCCTTGATAATGAAAAAGGTTCGGTCAAAATTGTGATGACCGGCGCGGCAAGTGACCCGCAGGACTGGCAACAGCACATTGGCAATAAGGCACGACGTGACCTCCTAGCCAAACGTGCCCGCGACCCAAACGACCCGCTCAAGCTGGTAATTGTTCGGGACATGTGGCTTACCGGCTTTGATGCTCCTAGCATGCACACCATGTATGTGGATAAACCCATGAAAGGACACGGACTAATGCAAGCCATTGCCCGCGTAAACCGGGTGTTTAAGGACAAGCCCGCCGGTCTGATTGTGGACTATATCGGCATTGCGCAGAGCCTGAAATCGGCACTACAGCAATATTCGAAAAACGACCAGGAAAACACTGGCGTTGACGAAGCGGAAGCCGTCACAGTGATGATGGAGAAGTACGAAATTTTGCGGGATATGTATCATGGCTTCGATTACCTCTCGACGCTTTATGGAACCCCTCAGGAGCGACTAGTCATGATGGCTGGAGCTATTGAGTGGATACTAAACCTGCAACAAAAACTGGCCGCACGGGAAAATACCGAGGAAGGCAAGAAGAACGCGCATCGTCGGTATCAAGATGCCGTGTTGGCTCTTTCCAAGGCATTCGCCCTGGCATCCGCATCTGATGAAGCCCGGAAAATCCGTGAGGAAGTCGGTTTTTTCCAGGCTATCCGCGCCGCACTGGTCAAGAGCAGCACCAGTTCCGGAATAAGCCATCAAGAGCGCGAGCTGGCCATCCAGCAAATTGTCAGCCGAGCAGTAGTCTCAACCGAGATTGTCGATATTCTGGCTGCAGCTGGTATACAGAGTCCGGATATTTCCATCCTCTCTGACGAATTCCTGGCCGAAGTGCAGCAAATGGAGAAAAAGAACCTTGCGCTGGAAGCTTTACGCAAATTGCTCAATGACGGCATTCGCTCTCGCAGCAAGACCAACGTAGTTCAAACCAAGGCTTTCTCAGAACGTTTGGAAGACGCTGTGGCGCGCTATCATGCCAACGCGATCACTACCGCAGAGGTGCTAAAAGAACTGATCCAATTGGCCAAAGACATTCGCGAAGCTCGTCAGCGAGGTGAGGAATCCGGTTTGTCTGATGAAGAAATCGCCTTTTACGATGCGCTTGCCCAAAACGAAAGCGCCGTGCAAATGATGGGCGACGAGAAGCTGTGCCTAATCGCTCAAGAATTGTTAACGAGTCTACGTGAAAACGTGTCAGTGGATTGGGCGCACCGTGAATCGGCTCGCGCTCGCATGCGTGTCTTGGTCAGGCGAATATTACGCAAATATGGTTATCCTCCCGACCTTCAGGATTCTGCGGTACAAACGGTACTTCAGCAGGCAGAAGCCTTGTCTTCTGAGTGGGTTAAATAAAATCAATAGCATGTCGTTCAAAAATGACGAGCATTAGCGGGAGACAAGGGCTAGCATAAGTCACTAAGACAATTATCAGAGCTCTCTCCACGACAAAAGAAAAGCCCGTCAAAGAGAAACGCAGCAGAAATTATTTTCTGAAAACAAGAGAGCCCAAAATTCTCAAAAAAACTCTTGTTTGCCATGGACCCACCCTGCAGAAAAAGACTCAAAGCCATGCTGCCAGAGTGGATCGATGCTTGGAAAAATCAGGAAAAACCGATTGAACCTGTCTTCCGATACAAGCTACTTAAAGCCAGCAGTTCATGGATAGAGTTCTCAAACCCTGCAAAACATCGACATCCAGAACTCAGTCTAATGGAACGATCACCTCGTTAAGGGCACTTAACGGTTATTTTGATGCATTACGCCGTTATTGCACAATAAAATAAGTATCCATTTTTGAATACACTCATCTGAAAAACCCTCTCTCCCCGCGTCATATATCCATGAGGAAGTAGATTCTCTGCTTCCTGCCAGTGCCCGCCTCCCGGCTTTGTTCCGGGAGGCGGGCTTTTTGTTGCAACAAACCAACCATCAATGAACATGAATACTCATACATCCACACGCGAACTCTATCGCAACCGCGACAACAGCCCGCTGGACAGAGTCCAGATCCGACGTGTCGCACCCTCCGTCTTCGCCGACCGCGAGGACGAGAGCCGCTCGGAGAAATACCGCTTCGTCTCCTCCGACTCCCTGCTCGACCAGATGGAAGAAGCCGGGTTTCTCGTCGTCGGAGCCCAGGAACAGCGTACCCGGAAACCGGACGGCACCCCCACCCGCAAACATCTGATTCGTTTCACCCACCGGGATGTGCTGGAACACAACCGTGACCAGCGTATCGAAGTGGTCATGATCAACAGTCACAACGGCAGCTGCTCCTACCAGCTCATGGCCGGGATCTTCCGGCTGGTCTGTACCAACGGTCTGATTGTAGGGGCTCGTATTGCCGCGATCAACATCCGCCACATGGGCCATGCCGGGGACGAGGTGATCGCCGCCAGTCTTCAGTTGGCCTCTGAAACGCCCCGTATCATGGACGACATCTATCGCATGCAGGGAGTCGAACTACCCTACAAGCGACAGGTGGACTTCGTTCATGAAGCGGCCCGGCTGCGCCTGGGAGACGACTACGAAGACAGGATACGTCCCGAAGCTCTTCTGTCTCCCCGGCGTTGGAACGACATCGGCTTTACGGCGGGAGGACCGGCTACCGTCTGGCAGTGCTTCAACCGGGTTCAGGAAAACCTGATCCGGGGAGGCGTTCCCTTGAAGCCCCAGAAGGAAGGTGCTTATCGCCGCCGTTCCCTGCGGGCTCTCAACGGTATTGACGGCAATACGCGCCTGAACCGGGAGCTCTGGGATCTGGCCGACAGCTATACCTTGAACAACTGACCTGAGATGCCCATGAGAAGAAAACATCATCTGCGGGTGAAGCGTATGAGACGGACTTCGTCCCTGACCGGGCTGGAGCTGTCCATTCTGCTGTACCTTCACGGCGACTTCGAACGCAGTGACGAGGAGATCATGGCGGAATGCCGTGGCATCGAACAAGAGAGCGTCAGGCATGCCGTCCGTGGTCTGGCAGGGCGGGAATTCATCATCCGTACGAAGGAAGAGGAATTCCTGCTTCGTCCCGACTGCTGGCTGATTACCTATGCCGGACGGCAGGCGCTCAGGCAATGGGTGTCCGCTGCCGCTCCGGTTCGTCGATCATCCCGGACAAGAGTTCCCGCATGAGGCACGGCCATGAACATGAAAGTCATCATGATCGCCCTGGTAGTGCTCGTACTGCTGTGTCTGTTGGGGCCTGTCGTCGTCGGCATCCTGTCGGCTCTGGTGGCCGTAGCTCCGTACCTGCTCGCCGTGCTGTTGATCCTGGGCGTCATCGCCTTCTTCCGCAAGTAACTCTGACAGGAAAGGAAGAGAACGAAACATGAAGACGATGCCCATCATCGCGCAACTGCGCTCCACGAGCGGATACGATACGGACGCTCCGTATGTGTATCTGGAACTGGACGAGGAGCTACTGGCCCGGATCGAGAAGGCGGTGTCGCTTTGCAGCAGACATCAGAACGATCCTTCGCTGGGGTTGAGCAAGCTGACGATTCACGGCCCGTCCATGACGGCTCTGGTGAATCTCCCGGAATTGACGGAAGAACAGCAGAAGTCTCTGGACGAAGACGAAAGCATCCTGCTGGATTCGCCGATTCCGGAGACGGAGCTGGCTACTACCCTTGAAAACTGCATCCGGCTCTGCGGTGAAGGCATCGACATCCTTGATGCCCGTTGCCTGTATGCCATAGCCTGCAACAAACACACACGTGACATGTACGAAGCCAATATCGGGGCCGTACTGAGACATCTGCTCGATTCCCGCCATCATCCCGGAAAGGAGGTGTTGCCTGATGCTGACGATTGAGAAGTACAAGGGCACCCGCTTCTGGGCCGTCTTCCGCGACGGAGAGCTGTTGGCCGTGACCGTGTACAAGCGTGGAGCCGAAGCAATCGTCAGGACGCTGGAAGCCAGGGACGGATAAGGCCGACATTCAGCAGCTCTTCTTCATCATGAAGGAGAGCTGTTTTTTAGCTGTCAGGCATGGAAAATACTTTGTTTTCAAGCTGAATATCAATGTGTTGCTTTTTGTTAGTGCAGTATTAAAATTCCTTCGTGAAACGCGCAATCATAGAAAGAATCGCCCCACTGGTCCCTCATCCCGATACATGGCTTTCCCCGGATCATGATGATCCCGTTCTCCAGGTCATCCCGTTGGAGATGGCGAATAGAATCAGGAGGATTCAGACTTTGCTGGGACGTCCCGATGCCGGCTGGATCATCGCCAGGTCATATGCCCGGGAAGAAATCATGCCGCCAGCCTGGTTCAAGGAACAGACAATACGCAGAACAATCAAACTCCTCATGGGTAAAGAAAACAATGCCGTCCTGATGGAAGCCATCGCTCTTTCAGGCGAGATGGCAGCAGGGGCACGCAATCTTATTCACGCCCTCCTCCTGAATGACGGATGCGATTACGATGAAATCAGTCGCATCAGCGGTATCTCCCGGGAGATTATCCGTGCTCACGAAGAACTCTTCTTCAATGTCAGGGATCGCCGGGATGAACAAACCTACCTCTCCGGTATTGTCTACCCCAATGGAAGAATCGACGAACTGCGTCCCGATTATTTCGACGCGGCGGGCAACAGGGAATTGCTTCTCCGGACTGGATTCAACAGTACCGTCAGGCAGACGGCCTTCCTTGCCGGGCTGCAAATGACCAGCCCCTATGCCCAGGGAAACAATGCCGAGAAAACGGACAAGATCTGCCGGGACATGCTGGAGCGGGCCGCCATGGCAACCGGAATGGGCATAGCCAACAGCTCCCGGCATCCCCTGGGTCCTGTCATCAGACAGGTCGCCGTCAATGCAGCGCATCAGGTCAAGCCCGATGGATTTGGTCAACTGATCAGCCTCGGGGATACGATGAAGCAGGAGCTGGAACAACTTGCCCGGAACAAAGCGGAAGCTCTGAACCGCAACATGAACGACATCCCCCGGGAACCGATTCCCCTCACCTCCAACCAGGAACAATAATGAAGATGACGAAAATGCAGAAAATGAACCAGCTGCCTGTCCATGCCGTGATGACGACGAAGGAACTCAGGCAGCGAGGCTTTACCAACCAGGATCTGACCCGTGCCGGGAAAGAAGGTGTTCTTGTCCATTACGGGTACGGAGTCTGGGCTCGTCACGTTCCTCTCTGTCTGTATGAAGCGCTGAAAACATTCCAGAAAGAATCGCAGAGTTGCCACATAGGTGGGCGAACCATTTTGCACCTTCTGCTCGGAGCTCCCGAACCGGAGCGAATACAATTGTTTGATCACCGGGAAGCAGGAAAGTATCCGAATGCTTTTAATTATTCGGGGCGGATTCAGACAGTTCCATGCAGAATATTCAACGACGAATACTTTTTTGATGAATGTTGCGGTATCATCGAACGTGACGGACTGTACTGGTCTACTCCTGCCCGGGCATTGCTTGAGAGCATTGACATGATCGGGAATCTTGATGATTGCCGTATCATCATCCGGGCCATGGAGCAACTGAAGGAAATGGACATGGATGATCTGGGGGAGGTTCTGGAATGCTGCCAGAGGGAAAAGGTCAAGCGCTGGTTCTTCTACCTTGCCTCCAAGGTGTCGCGGGATTGGGCATGGGCTTGTACCCGGGACTCGGTTGTCCGGAAAGTTCTGTCGAATAGCATATATTCTCTGCACACACCGGGAATGTACGTCCCCGATTTCAAGATCACGGTGCCGGAAGAGCTGGAACGGGAGTTCCCCCGTTATATGCCTTTCGGGCTTTCCTGAATGTAAATGGAAAGTTGGACGGCGTTTTTTAAGAAACACCGTCCAACCTTCAGAAATATTGCTGTCTTTCTTGATTATTGATAATGAACAACTACAGAACTCCCTGAACTACGAAGGGGGGGAACCTGGATAAATTCATATTTAGTATATGAAATAATATAATAGATGGTATCTCCCTTGTAGTAAACGGAGTATTGTAGTTATTCATTCATAGCTTGTTATGTCATATTTTTCCGTTTCAACAACCCCGGAGTTCCTTCTGGAGGAGGTACACCAGAAAGGAATCGCAACGATCCGTTTCTTCGATGCGCAAGTCACCTGGGAACAAGCGGGCCATTTCCTTGATGTCGTCGAGTTTAACCTTGCCTGACCGCGTAATCTGTCCGCTGCGTATGGGAGCCTTTCCATTCAAGGGCCAGTTTTTCTTCTGAGCCTCCTTGTAAATGTATCCCAGTAATGTACGAAGTCGGTCATGGAAGGAGTCGCCCGTCAAACGATTTCTGCATGAGAGGAAATGTCTGACAAGTTCGCGAACACAACGGGCATGGTCGATTGTTACGACAGGCTTATCCGGCTGGTCTGCCACAGCCAGTACGAGTAACAAGCGGTAAGCTATTTCCATGATTCGTGCCTCATGTTCTACTTCAGCATGATACGTCACACACAGGGCTTTCAGATCACAAATTGCATTTAGTACCAGTTCTGGGTTATCTACTTTAGCTTCTACAAAAGAAATCGTATCCGATTCATCAACCATTACGGGTCGACGGGCTAAAATATTTTTGATCAGGGCGTTCCATCCGTTAAGGTCGGGGTCCGGATTTTTGTTTGGCTCATAGGTAACGATTTGTCCCCGTTCCAGATCTCGAAAGCTTGAGGAGACCAGGCAACGGGCCATGAATCCGGATTGAAGCATTCCTTCATCCCCCAGGACTTGTTCCATGGAGTCATATTGGGTTGCCCATACCAGGGCAAGACATGGACTGTTGACCCGGTCTCCCGATCGCCCGATACGGTCTGTTTTGATCTCATCGCCGCTGAAGCCGGCCAGATATGGTTTTTCTCCTGACAGATTGTTACCGCCATACCCCACCATGACTTTCTTGACTTGTTCACGAGCTTCGGATGAAGCTGACAATAAGGATTGGTCTGGTGAATCGGATAATTTTTGGACTAAAGCCTCCGGGGTAATGTCTTCAATGGTAATATCACCATGGCAGGCAAGCCGCCGCTCCAGAGAATGAATTTTGAGTAACAGGTCGGCTCTTTCTTGCATTGCCTCTTCCTGTAAATCCGGAGATGGTCGTGGCATTGAGTCCTCCAGTTTGCGGTATTGTTCATCGAGCCTCTTTTTTTCCCGTTTCCACAGAGATTTTTGTGTCGCCAGGGAATACTCCCTGGCTGTTTCTATTTCTGTGATGACTTTTCTCAGGTAATCCATAGGACGCGATTTTCCTACTCCAGAGCCTTCAACAATCAGGAAAAACAGATTGGATCGGACCCTGTTTCCATTGAATTGCAGGGAATAGACTTTCCCGAGACATCCCGAGAGCAGGCCAAGAACTTGGACGCCTACAATGTTTTCCGGTACGCGAAAAGCATCGACAATATTTTGGACGGTTCTTTTCAAAACTTCCGGCAATAGTTCCGTTGGGAACGAAATATCGGGGCGCTGTGGTTCACTGGGCGGAATGAGCTGTTGCATGATCAGATAACCTCCTTTCCGATCGCCGTGAAAGAAAGAATCTCCCCGATCAAATAGTTCTGGTGGCTTATATTGGCCTCTCGAACATCCTTTTTACCGTTGGGCAATATTAAAGCGTGAACAGAAGCGGCAATACCTGCCAGGAGACTCGTCGCCTTGGCTTTCCCTTCTTCTCCTGCCTCGTCTGCATCAAAGGCCAAAAGGACATGCTTACCTCGAAAATATTCCGCCCGTTCAGGATTAAAACTCTTCACACCGTTAATGGAGACGATAGCAGGGAACTCTTTTTCAGGCATGCCCGAGTGAAGAATAGCATCCATGGCAGCGATGGCATCGGTTTCTCCCTCCGTAATAATGCAGTGGGTAGACCCAGGGATGGCATGAATGCCCCACATGGTTACTGTCCCGCAAACTTTCATGAAAGGGCTGTCAGTAGGACCGGGAATGGTGTAAGGATTCCCATTCATACTGAATCCAAAGTGCGTAGCCCAGGGTTCTTTCAAGCGAGCTTTGACTCCGATATACTTTCCATTCTCGTCTGTATAGAGGAAGCAAAGCCCTCCTTCCGGGCTTAAGCCTAATGCATACCATGGCCTGGCGGCCATGTACATCAGGGTTTCTTCAGCGAAACCAAGAATAAGCGCCATTCGCTGGACCTTGAGGTGTTCTAGGAAAATAGCCATACGAAGGCTTTCACATCCCATTTCCTCAATATTGGTTAGAGGCTGTGTTTCCTTGGATATGACAGCCTTAACTGCGGGTTGTAACTCAGGAATTGCGGAGAAATCGTTATCCGACTGCATACTTTCCTTGATGAAACGGATAATGTCGGAATAATTTTCCTGCATCGTCCATTGCTTGTGCGCGCACACCAGGTCGAAAATTGTTCCTGCTGCATCGCAAGCAAAGCAGTTGAACAGAATAGTTCCGTCCTCCATGACGCTGAAAGAGCAGGATGGATTATGATCGTTATGAATGGGACAACAAACGGTCTGCTGATGCCCTGGGTGATTACTATAGAGTTCGTTGAGGTACAGACTACGCCCTCTTTCTTTATAGATGCGAGCCAAGGTAGCGTTGAATGCTGTCAGGTCTTTCTTGATGTTTTGATAGTCAATAAACATTGTGTTCTTTGTGGTTGCCCGGCAGCTGTGATCTGGTAGGATATTCGAGGATACCCATCCTTGGAACTCCGCCTGATTGCAGCATGCGCGGGCGGGGTTTCTTATTTTGCCAATTCGGTTTGGCGGTCAAGCCATGCGTGGACATCCAAAAGGCGGAACCTTTTGATTCCACCACGGCGGTTGTTCTGGACCAAAAAGTAGGGAAGTCCGCATTTTACGAGTTCGTCTACCTTCTTGGTCGAGATCTTCAAGTGTTGAGCCAGTTCGGCCCTATCCATGATATGGGCAATGCCGTCCATATCTCGATGTTTGTTTCCTTCTTCATTCCTCATCTTCTTTGTCGGAGTTGATTGTTGATATTGTCTTCCCGGTTATTTCCTGCGGGGGACAAGGATGGTTTACCGGTTTCTCGGTTATCCGGAAACCTGTATTAAGTGTTGGAGGAGCACGTAGAATGATGTATTCCATAGTAATTTAATAATGAACAACTTGCGTTAACATGGAAATAGTGATAAAAAATATTGCCCATCTGCTGATCATAGATGAAAGTGATATCCATGAACTCTGATAGCAGGAGGTGCTTCATTCCATGGCCTAACAGGAGATGTGAGCTGGGCGGAACGGGCGGAACTAGGATTTTATGTTCCTACCACCAGCCTCCTCCCCCTGAAGATGGGGAGGTACAACTTTTATCTGTTTTTTTTAGCCCGCCACCTGCCAAGATTCGAGAATTCTATATTTCTAGGCAACTAGTAGACCGAAATAAGGGGAACGATACAGAGGCATTATTTGATAAGAATGGACAAATTTTCCCTATCGTTAGGGAACTTCTACTCATGACTTATTTAGAGGGTATAACCAACTACGAAAATCTTTTATCGCAAGAGGAAGATCTTCCTGTCGATTCTTTGTTATTAGACAAACAAAGCCTTGCCTATTCCTCGTTTGCAGAGGATCTTAAAAAAGGGAATTTCTGTCAGGTCGCTGAGCAATGTGGGCTACTTTTATCTATAGGCAAGTCATTATTAGATATGCCAGACATACAGAAAAAAGATGCAGCAAGGCGATTTGTTTCAACTGGCAGTTGGAATGATACTTCTGATATTCAAGAACAAGTAGATTTTCTTGCTGATTTACAAAACAAATGTAATTCTTTGGCCAAAATACCGCAGAATAAGATTAAGCAACTGAGACTTTGGGCTTGTTCTAACCTTGACGATTCTGACTATAATGATGAGATTCCAATAGAAGTTGGTTGTCCAGACCAAGCAACTTACAAATTGGCTTTATTGCCACTTAAAGATTCTGAGAATCCTTCTAACAAAGAACGGTATCAGGCGGAATGGCATGCAATAAGATGTGTTCTTACAGAACTATTGTATACGCACTTTCAGGAAATATTAGCAGGCACTAAACGTCTAACGAAGAAAATGTTCGTTGAGTTATGGCTTAAGCGATATCCGTATGCAAGATCCAATCAACCCTATTCGACTCCCGCAAATGAAATAAGTCATGTAAGAACTATTGTTGAAAAGCACAGTGCTTTTTGGACTCTTTTTCCAGAAAAAAGAAGCCATAAAGTCCGAGATTTACTTCATAGATGGGGATTGGACTGGTTGGAATCTGATTCTAAGTATTCAAAAAAAGACAAATATTCCTTGAGACGAGATAAAAGACATAAAAAGAAGTCTAGTAGAAAAAACTAATATATCATCTGACTCATTTCAGGCAAATTACAGGTTGGGTCGGATAGCAAAATAGCCTTCTCCCTCCTTGTCTGTTCTCGCTTGGACATAGTGCTTAAGCAAAATCTCCACGCTGTTGCCCATGGCTTTGGCAACAACTGAAGTATTCGGTTCAATGGCACACATGTAGGTCCCGTAAGAATGCCGTAGCCCATCTTTTTTCCATTCAATGCCTGCTTCTTTTAACGCCATGATATCCCGGCCTTGATTCCATTCCCGTTGCTCTCTCGTATCCCCCGCCAGCAGGTAGCCCGATTGTTTGCCTTTTTTCTGAAGCCACCATGTCATCCAGGCACGGAATGCTTCATCAACGGGGATAAGCCGGTCTTGGCCGGTCTTTGATTTAACATGCTCTATTTTCAGGAAACCGTTTCCAAGGGCTTGCCCTATTTCTCTCCATGTCAAACGAGTCAACTCTCTAGGGCGAACTCCCATAAATGCTGCCGTTATCAACCAGGGAATAGCTTTGGGACATACACCGATGGCTGTGTGAAGCAAGGATAAGAGTTCTTGTGGGGCATAGGATTCCCGGGTAGGCTCTTCAGCCTGAATAGGGGGAAGCAAGGCTATCGGATTCCTCGTGATATAGGCCCGCTTTTCGCACCAATTCAGAAATGTATTCAGGGCCGTTCTGTAATGTTTGATGGTTGTTTGAGACGGGAGGCCTCCATCTCTGCCAACCACAGTATCACGCAGGAGAGATTCGACTTCTTCAAGAACCTCTACGGAACCAAGTTCATCAATGTAAATAGCATCGGATAAATCCAACATCCTTTTCGTATCGGCCAGGTTGCGCCGACATTGCTTGACGGCGGTATCGCCCTTTTTGGTTTCAGCTTCTTTTTCTTTATAAAGGCTATATTCGTGGAACAGGTCTTCAATCGTTCGTCGGGCTATATCCTGTTTATGTTCCGCATCCATAGCGTATCGAATAGCCTCCTCCAGCGTTTGTGATTTCTTACCTTCCTGCATGCGCTTCTCCCGGTGTCTGCGCCAAAGGCGAATTGCTTGTCTCTCTGTTGGAGTCAGCAAAAATTCTGCTTCTTGCCTGACGACGATATCTGCGAATCGATTATATGCTTCAATGGCTTCATCCACAGTACGATAAAAATGATTCTTCTTCACCCCGGCAGGAAAATCCCGTTTGATCTGGATATACCATGGGCTCTTCCTTTTGGGTTGATGGAGGATGTAAATGCCCGGAATCTGGATTTTTACTCGCTCATAGATATCCTGTGCAATGTCACCTGTTTTGTATGACGAGACCTTTCCCATGCTCATTACAGTACTAAAAACGGATCATAGAGGAATCTCTTTTTCTGACTTTTTTCTGACCATTGGCAATAAATTCTTATGGAATAAGCGATTCGGAATGACTGTTAATCACTAGGTCGTTGGTTCGAGCCCAACCGGGGGAGCCATTAATAAGCCCTGCAAGCCAAAAGCTTGCAGGGCTTTTCTTTTGGCAGGAATAGAAAATCTGATGCCGGAATGGTTTTACATTTACAGAGATTATCAGGAATTTCTAGCTATTCTGGAAGAATAGGCAGGAACCCTTTTTAAGGCTATTTTCCCATATGGGGAAGTAATTGTTAAGAGTTTGATAATATAGTGCTCCAATGATTATACTGGCAAATTCCGGGAGCTCCCTATAAAGTAAAATCGCCAGAATACTATAAAATATGGAAAAACTTTTGTACAATAACAAGTTATACGTTTGTCACGAGTATCTGCTGGAAAAAGATTTTGAATCGGCTGTCATTGAACAAGCGCCTCATATTTTTGGAGAGAACAGTATCTATATTGATATTAAGAAACAAATCGGCGAAAGCATCATCACAATTCCGGATGGATACTTGATAGATTTTTCTCTTGAGGTTGAACCCAGGCTACACATTATTGAAAATGAATTATCCAGCCATGATCCTTATAAACACATCGGTTCTCAGCTTTTAAAGTTTGCTATTTCATATAAGGCCAGTGGCAGAAAAATAAAAGAATTTCTGCTTGATGCTTTAATGAAAGACGAAAGCATGAGAGAACGTGTTGAGGCAGGTTTTCTTCGTGCAGGATACAGGAATATAGATGCTTTTCTTGAAAGTCTTATTTTTGAAAAACCGTTGAACGCTGTCGTTGTTATTGATCACTCTTCTCCAGAATTGGAAAATGTTCTTGGCCAATTGACTCTTAATACGGATATTGTTGAATTTAAAACATTTAAATATAGAAATGATTACATTCATCAATTTACTCCATTTAATGCAGAGGTGAGGGACGTCATAGAAAAAGGTAAAATCCTTAAGCCTGAGACATTGAATACCGTGGTCGTACCTGCAAGAGAAGAAGGATTTGAAAAAGAATTTCTTGGCAATAATCGTTGGTATGCAATACGTATTAGTGCATCCATGATAGATCGGTTAAAATATATAGCTATTTACCAGGTTTCTCCTGTATCAGCAATCACCTGCTATGCTGAAATCGTATCTATGGAAAAATATCAGGATACAAATAAATACTTGCTGTATGTGAAAAATTTGAAAAAAATAAAACCTATACCGCTGGATGCGAATAATAAAAGGTTAGCACTTCAAGCGCCTCGGTATACCGCTATAGATCAGTTACTGAAAGCCAAAAAACTTTCGCAGGTATTTTGTTAATCCGTGGAAATATCAGATAGCTTGTACCAACATAATATTTTTGTGCCGATTCTTGGTTGATGATGACCAAAAAAGCTTCCTCCTTTTTCTTCACTTCTGGTTGGAGGTACGCATCAGCACGCGTTTTTTCAGCCAGTCGCGGACGGGTTCATCGTACAGTTTCAGGCAGGCATAGGCCAGGGCTATGCAGATAATGAGCGTGCCGGCGATGACGGGAAGCGCCTGGGAGAGGGGGACCTTGTTGTTGTAGAGCCACGCCGTGTAAAGGTAAACGATGGGATAGTGGGTGATGTAGAGGGGGTAGGAAATATCGCCCAGGAATTTGCAGGCTTTTGAGGAGAAGCGGTCTTTCGTGTGTCCGCTGGCGGCCATGAAGATGATCAGGGGAAAGATGACGATGATGCAGAAGGCATCGTAAAGGCCGTTCAGGCGGAAGTATTCCGCGCCTCCCACATGGGGCATGGAGATGGCTGCGACGAGCATCAGGCTGCACCACCAGAAGGCGTTCCGGATGCTGGCGAGTTTCCCCAGGCGGAACAGGAGCAGGCCGCCGAAGAACGGGAAGATCAGCCTTGTCGCGCCGATTTGGAGTTGTTCCAGGTCCAGTGTCCAGCCGCCGATGTTGTTGCCCTGGCTGAAGCATTGGTGGATCAGGGCGCAGCCCGCCAGAAAGACCAGGATGGAGAGCCAGGTGTTGGAAAACCTTCTGACGACGGTGGCGTACAGGATGTTGGCAATGTATTCAAAGAAGAGCGACCACGCCGGGCCGTTCAGCGGATGCATTTCCGCCCAGCCGCGAACGTCCATGGAGGTGGGAACGGGAAGAAGCGTAAAGCCGATGGTCATCACGAGCAGCATTTCCCACATGGGCGTGGAGGCCATGGCCGGATAGATTTCTGAGTCCTGGAAGTAGAAGAAGATGCCGCCGATGAGCATCCCCATCACCACCATGGGCTGCAAACGGACCAGGCGCCGCTTGCAGAAGTCCCACAGGCTCATTTTGCCCCAGCGGTCATCGTAGGCGTAGCCGATGACGAAGCCGGAAAGCATGAAGAAGAAGTCCACGCAAAGATAGCCGTGGTTGATGATTTGGTCGGTATGGAATTCCCGGTCGCTCAGGCTTCCTTCAAAAAGGTGGAACAGCACGACCATGACGGCCGCCACTCCCCGGAGGCCGTCAAGAATGGCGTAATGGGGCTTGGGCGCCAGCAGGGAGGCGTCGTTGGAGAGAGAGGTGCTCATGGTCGGAAGTACGTGAACAGGGGTTGTTTTCTTACAGGGAGAAGGCTTGCCGCCGCCGCGAGAGAGTCGGCGGGGGAAACGTACGAAGGCACAATCATATTTTTTGATACCCCAGAGTAAAGAAAGAAAAGCGATGATTTTGTACGGTTTCTTTTCCGGAGGATGGACAGGGAAAGTTCTTCCAGGGCCGACGAATACTTTCTGTCCGGGAGCTTCGGGAAACGTGCCGTTTGAAATGGGAAAGAAAGCACGCTTCATTATCCTCCCTGCGCCGTTTTTGAAGAAGTAAAGGCTTCCCTTCCCCCTGTTGGGAGAGGGAAACCGGTAGAGATTTATGATCCGTGGATACTGGAAATACCCAGCGCCGACGGAAATCCGGCAGTCCGCATTTTTTTGCGGACAAGGAATCCGCATCAGGCCAAATGCATGCCGCCGGTGACGCCGAAGACTTCAGCCGTGATGAAGCTTGATTCCTGGGAGGCCAGGAAGACATAGAGGCCGGACAATTCCACGGGCTGTCCCGCCCGTTCCAGAGGCGTCTTTTGGCCGAATTCCGGCAGGTGTTCCTGCAACTGGCCTCCCGTTACCTGCAAGGGTGTCCAGACGGGGCCGGGAGCCACGACGTTGACTCGGATGCCTTTGGAGGCCACCTGTTTGGCCAGGGCGCGGCTGAAGGCAATGATGGCCGCCTTGGTGGAGGCGTAGTCAATCAGGTTTTTGCCCGGCTGGTAGGCCTGAATGGAAGAACAGGTGATGATGCTGGCTCCCGGCTTGAGGTGGGGGAGGACCGCCTTGGCAATCCAGAATAACGAGAAAACGTTGACTTCAAATGTTTTGACAAGCTGCTCCGTGGTGATGTCCTGAATGTCCTCGGTCGCTACCTGCTTGCCAGCCACCAGGGCCAGGATGTCCAGGCCGCCGAGCTTTTCCAGGGCATCGTGAATAAGATTTTTGCAGAATTCCTCGTCGCTGAGGTCGCCCGGAAGAAGGACGATATTGCGGCCTTCCGCTTCCACCAGCCGGGCCACTTCCTCCGCGTCGCTCTGCTCTTCCGGCAGATAGTTCAGGGCAATGTCCGCACCTTCCCGGGCGTAGGCGATGGCGGCCGCCCGACCGATGCCGGAATCTCCTCCGGTTACCAGCGCCTTCCTGCCGGCCAGCCGGTTGCATCCTTTATAGCTCTTTTCACCGGAATCGGGAACGGGGGTCATGTCAGATTGCAGGCCGGGCGCTTCCTGCTGTTGTTTTTCATATTTCCCGTCATAGAATTGATGACGGGGGTCCTGCATGTCGTGAATGTCTTTGCTGCTCATTTTTCCATTAATCGTGATGTTCAGAAGGGAATACCGCGGGCCGGGGAAGGTCTAGGCAAATTTGATGCCGGACCTTGCGCAGGGCTTGCTGCGCCTGCATGCATTCCCATAGGCGTGGAGGCCTGAAAGACGGACGATCGTTCAATTGAAAACGCTGTTTAAGCGTTCCATGTCATTGATATTTCAAGGATTTTGCCAAGTTGAACAATATTGTGCCTTGGTTGGGATTACAGGCTCAACCGTACCTTTTCCGTGATCTGCACAAATTCGCCGGGCAGATTTTCAGCTATGGAGGCCGGGAAGAAGGCCGCCTGTTTTTTCCGCCGCCATGCCTTTTCCTTGGAGAAAGGAGCGGATTGACGGAGATTCAGCGCAGCCCGTAAACAAGGTATCCGGCCGCTCCCGTCAGAGTCATCAGCAGGATGGGGTTAACGCGCCATTTTCTCAGGGCAAACAGAGCGGCTCCAAACAGGATGAAGCTGGGAATGTCCACCCTTTCCACGGATTGCCAGTCAAAGGTGCCGCAGAAGGTCAGCATCAGGATGGTTCCGCCCGCGGACATGATCAGGCCTACGGAAGCCGCTTTCAACCCTTCCAGAATGCCGGAGATGTAAAGGGAACGCCGATGCCTTTGGAAAAAAAGGTGCAGCAGCAGCGCCGCCGCCACGCCGGGAAGGACGCAGCCCAGTGTAGCCGTCATGGCACCGGGAATGCCCGCTATCTGCAATCCCACGAAGGTAGATGTGTTGATGGCCAGCGGGCCGGGCGTCATCTGGGAGATCGTGATGATGTCGGTAAACACCTTCTGTGTGATCCAGCCGTGATGAATGACCACCTGGTCACGGATCATGGGGATAACGGCATACCCGCCGCCGATGCTGAACGCTCCGATTTGAAGGAAAGCGCTGAAGAGCTGCCAGAGCATCTGCATTATCCGGATCTCCTTTCCTGTTTTATTCGGACGTGCCACAGGCTCAGGATGCAGCATACGGCCAGAATAACGGCTATATGGAGGTGAAAGACGAAGCTTGCTACAAAGGCCCCCGGTACCATGGCGTTCAGCAGGGCCGATTTTTTGCGGAGAATCATCCGCCACATGTCCACCACAATGTCCACGATGAGGGCTGCCACGCCCGCCTGCATCCCCCGCAGGACGGCTTCCACCGCAGTGCTGGAGCTGAATGCCTCATACCAGGACGCCACGGCGGACAGGATGACCAGAGAGGGAATGACGGCGCCCAGACAACTGGCAAGCACGCCCGGAAGCCCTGCGGTGCGGTGGCCTGCCAGGGCGGAGAGATTGACGGCGATCGCTCCGGGCGTGGATTGTGCGATGGCGGCCATGGACAACAATTCCTCCTTGGAGAACAAATGTTTTTTCCGGACGTAATATTTGCTGATCATCGGGACCACAATGTAGCCGCCCCCAAAGGTGAACGCACCGATGAACAGATTGGTCCAGAAGAGCCAGAGGCATATTTTTATTTTTTCTCCGGACATGCTGCCTGAATGGAATGTGCAGGGTACCGCCGGGGATATACATAAGAGGTGTTTTCCTCCATTTTTTCCTGCTGCCGGAAATGTCTTTACACCGGAAAGCCCGTTTCTGCGATACGCCGTGCAATGGTAACGGCATGTTACCACATCCGAAAGAAAAATGCATGCGATTTCACAGAAAAAATGAGGGAATTGCCCGCCTCCGCAGATAAAATGGAGAGGTCCGGAAAACCACCGCCGGAATTGCCTGCTTTTACCGGCATCCAGCAGACTGTTCCGGAATACTTCATGTTTGACGGGCAGCGGAATGGCCGTAATCACCCACTAACCGGCGGCATTTCCGGGATTCCGACCCCTGGTGACGGATATGTGTCTGCGTGTGTCGCCTATGGCGGCGGGTCGAATCCCTTGTATTTCCGATATGCAGAACAGACGTCGCCGTGCTGACGGGCGCGATTCATGGCGGGCCCTGTTTTTTCAGGACCGGATACCGTTCCTGATAAATCCGCCGTCCCCGCATTTCGCGGATTTCAACGGCGGCCTTTTTCCAGTTGGTCCCTGCGCGCCATGATCTTTTCCATGACGGCCTTCCGGTCGCGTTCCGGGATTTCCACCGGATTGCCGCGGTAGTCGCTCGTCATGGCGGCCAGGGCGCCCCCTACATGGTGGGCGTCAAAAATCGGGAGCTTCCAAGTGGAAGGTTTTTCCGGATCAGGCACATAGGCGAATTCGGAAGCGGGGTATTCCTTGCCGTCCACTTCCTTTGTCTTGGGCTGGTGGTCCTGTTGCATGAGGGTGAGACAAGTTCCGGAAGAAGATCATTGCAGGAAAAAGCCCGATAAGACGCAATACTTCACGCGGCAAACCAATACGGTCACATCTCCCATGGCGGCCAAAAGACTGTGAATACCGGACGAACCTATTCTACGAAAACGATCTTTTGCGGGGGAAAGCCCGCTTTCTCCTTTTTCTCTTTACACCCGGAGGGGAATATACGAGCATTTTTCTGTTAATTATAATAATTCCTAAAATGAAAGACACCATATACGAGGAGAACAGACTCCCGGAAGGGCGCATGCCCGCCCTGCGCGTGGAACCCATGCCGGCGGATACCAACCAGCACGGCGACGTGTTCGGAGGCTGGGTAATGAGCCAGGTGGACCTTGCGGGCGCCAGCACGGCCATGCGCTATGCGCTGAGCCGCTATATTGTGACGCGGGCCGTCAGCAGCCTGACTTTTGAAGCCCCCGTGATGGTGGGGGATGTGGTCTCCTTTTACACGGACATCATCAGGGTTGGGCGTACATCCCTGACGGTGAGGGTGGTGGTGTATGCGGAGCGTCTGACCAAGCTGTGCAACAACGTGGCCAAGATCACGGAAGCCGAACTCGTTTACGTGGCCCTGGGACCGGACAAGAAGCCGATTGACCTGGAAGAGTCGCGCGCGCAGTTTGCCCAGTGTTGTTCCCTTGAAACGGGCGGGGAGGTTTCCTGTTCCTGAACGGAAGGAAAAGTTCCGCTCACCGTCATGCGGTTTTCCGCTTTTTGCGGGTTTTGCCCTTGTCCTTGTCCACCAGGGCGAAGATGAAGGAACTTGCCGCCGCAATCGTTCCGATGGTGACGAACGTGGCGTGAAAGGCCGATTCCACGGCAGGCCCGGAAGTGGCGGCATGGCCGCCGAAACAGTCCAGCAGCAAGGAAGCCGCTGCGATGCTGACGGCAATGGACAACTGCATGATCATGGAAAGCAGGGAATTCCCGCTGCTGGCGTCCGCGTTCGGCAGATCAATCAGTGTCAGGGTATTCATGCAGGTGAACTGGATGGAGTTGGCTGCTCCCAGCAGGGCGAGCATGGCCAGCAGGGTGAATTCACGAGTGCCGGGACCGATGAAATAGAAAGCCGCCAGCAGGCTCCCGATCGTGAAAGTATTGATGACCATGATGTTCCGATAGCCGAATTTTCCAAGCAGCCGCGGGGCCACCGTCTTTGCCAGAAGGTTGCTCACGGCCAAAGGAATCAGGGACATGCCGGATTTAAGGGCGGAATACCCCAGCACCACCTGGAAGAAGAGGGGGATCAGGTAAGGCAGGCAGCTCCCGCCCAGGCGGCAGACGATGTTTCCGGCTATGCCGATGGCAAAGTTTCGGATACGGAACAGGGAGGGGCTAAAAAGCGGCGTTTCCGACCGGAACGCCAGCACCCAGTACACGGTCTGGAAAAGAATCCCTGCCGTCAGGAGAATCCCCATCCGGGTCTTGTCCGGGGACCCTCCCTCCGTGGAAAGGCTCATTGTGATCAGTAGAGCGGAAGCAGAGAAAAACAGAAATCCCGGCCAGTCGAACTTCTGTTCCTTGACGGCCTTCAGGTCCGGCATCAGCTTCCGCGTGGCCCACAGGCCCACCAGTCCCACGGGAATGTTGATCAGGAATATCCAGTGCCAGGAGATGTACTGCACGATGATGCCGCCCAGCACGGGACCGAGCAGGGGCCCCAGCAGCGCCGGGATGGTCACGATGTTCAGGACGTTGACGAACATGGAGCGCGGGTAGGAGCGCAGGATGACCAGACGCCCCACAGGCATCAGGAACGCCCCGCCGATGCCCTGGACGACACGGCAGGCCGTCATCATGGCGACGGAGGTGGAAAGGGCGCAGAGCAGGGAGCCGAACGTGAACAGGGAGATGGCGAAGAGGAAGGTGCGGCGCGACCCCAATTTGTCGGAGACCCATCCGGAGGCCGGTATCAGCACGCACACCGTCAGCATGTAGGCGGTGACCAGGGAATGGAGCTGCAGCGGATGGGTGTGGAAGCTGCGCGCAATCGTAGGAATGGCCGTATTCAGGATGGTGGCATCCAGCATCTGCATGAAGAACGCCGATGCCACCAGAAAAGGCAGGTAGCGCAGGGACCGGGAGGATGTCGGCAGTTTTTCCATGAATGCTGGCCGCCAGTATCCGGCGTCTTCCCGGTGGGAGCAAGGCCGATGTCTGTCCGGCTTTTTCGGAACACTTCCTTGCCATCCCCGGGTTAGGCGGTGTTCATGTCTCCCCAGAACGCCGGCGCCCTTGTCTCATGGGCCGGGGAATGGAATCTTGGTTCAGGTTTCTGGAACGAGCAAGATGGATTTTGTTTCGGCGCCGCTCGTTATTCCCTTCACGGTCAGCGTGCATTTCCCCGGCAGCAGGGTGATGGCGCCGGGAGAGTATTTGGCAAATTTGGTCCAGCCGCCCGTTCCCGGGAAGGTGAATTCCTCCAGGTTGCCGTTTACGGAATAACCTATCTTGAGAAGGGTGGAGGCAGGCGCGGCTATGGCGTAATCCGTCGTTACCGTGTACGTGCCTCCCTTTTTCGTCTCAATGTCCCAGCTGACGGAACTGAAGTGAGACAAAACATTGAATTTTCCGAGGTCCTTGGCCTGTGCGTGGGAGATGAAGCAGTTCTCCGGAGTGAGGATGATTTTTCCTCCCGCCGTCGGCTGCACCACCGGAAAAATGTCTGTCGGAATCAGGCGGATGTAGCGGACATAGATGCCGTCCCTTCCTTTTTTCCTGATGGTAAAGGTTTGTTTCCCCTTGGTGAGCTTCATGCTCCCCGGATGGTAAATGCTTCCGTCATTGATGCCTCCGCCGTTGGTCGGTACTTTCCACACGAAGGAGGGGGAGGAACCGCATTGCAGTTCATATTGTGCGGAAGCGCTTGCCGTCCAAGGAAAAACGTACCAGATTTCAAGAATGTATTCCCCATCGTTGGGGACATTGATTTTCCAACTGGCGCCGGAATCCTTTTTGGCCATGCCGGCAATGAATTTATTGGAGTTTATTCTTTCCAGCTTGCTGCCGGCCAGTTCCGCGTTTTCCGCCTTCATCAGAATGGCTTTGCCCTGAATGGCTCCGCTACTGGCCGTCTTGATCAGTCCTTCCACCGGGAATTTAGCCTGGACGCCCAGAGGCAGAGAAAAAGGGATGAGGTTAGAATAAAAAACAGTTTCATCGTGTAGGGGGGAGTATCCCTTTTCTCCTTTAAATGCCATTAGTTGTCAATGGGAAATAGTCCATGCCTAACTAAATCGTAAAATCCCCCGTGAGGAAGAGCCGGAAACGCGCAAGCGGCCGGAAAACATCCAGACAGAGGGGGGAATTTTATGCTACTGGCTGAGAATCACCTGATTTTCCAGCGTTTTCCCTTCCAGAAATTCCCGGATGTTATGGAGGGTGACTTCCGCAATGTTGTGCAGGGCTTCCTTTGTGAAAAAACCCTGGTGGGAGGTCAGGATGACGTTGTTGAAGGAGAGCAGGCGGGCAAGGGTGTCGTCGTCAATGATCTTGTCGGATTTATCCTCGTAAAAATATTCCCCTTCCTCCTCATACACGTCCAGCCCGGCGGATCCCACCTTTTTGGATTTCAGGCCGTCTATGAGCATATCAGTGTGGATCAGCTTGCCGCGCCCCGTATTGATGATCATGACGCCGTCCTTCATTTTCCCGATGGAGTCGGCATTAATCAGGTATTCCGTCTCCGGCGTGAGCGGACAGTGCAGGGAGATGATGTCCGACCGCGTGTACAGGTTGTCCAGCGTGGTGTAGGTGATGCCGGTTTCCTCGGCAAAGCGTTTGTCCGGGTACGGATCATAAGCCAGAATATTCATGCCAAATCCCTTGAGGATGCGGATAAGTATTTTGGCGATCTGGCCCGTGCCGATGATGCCCGCCGTCTTTCCATGCATGTCAAATCCCATCAGGCCGTGCAGGGAAAAGTTCCCATCTCTCGTGCGCCAGTAGGCGCGGTGGATTTTGCGGTTCAGCGCCAGCATCAGGGCCACGGCGTGTTCCGCCACGGCGTAAGGCGAGTACCGCGGCACGCGCACGACGGGCAGTCCGTAGCGCTCCGCCGCTTCCAGGTCCACGTTGTTGAACCCGGCGCAGCGCAGGGCCAGCAGCCGGACGCCGTTTTCCTTCAATGCACGGATGACTTCCTCTCCCGCCGTGTCGTTCACGAAGATGCAGGCCACATCCATCCCGCGGGTGAGCGGCACACTGTCCGTATTCAGATGCCCCTTGAAATAACGGATATCGTAATGGTATTCGCGTTCGTTGATCGGGTTGAAGGAGTCCCGGTCATAGGACTTGGCGTCGAAGAATGCTATGCGGCAGGGATGGTCGGTCATGTCGGGAATGGGTTAGGTGGCGGGGGTATTTCCGGACGCCTGCCCCTGGCTGGCGACGGCTTCCATGCGCCTGCGGACTTCATCCGGATCTCCCAGGAAATAGTCTTTCTGCAGGTTCAGCGAGTCGTCAAATTCGAATACGTACGGAATGGCCGTGGGCAGGTTCAGGGAAAGGAGCTTTTCGTCGGGAATATGCTTCAGGTACTTGATGATGCCGCGCAGCGTATTGCCGTGGGCTACGACGAGGATGTTGTCCAATGTTTTCAGGGAGTTCAAAATGGTCCCTTCCCAATAGGGCATCAGGCGCTCAATGGTGGATTTCAGGGATTCCGTGCGCGGCAGTTCGTCGTCCGGCACTTCCCTGTAGCGCGGGTCCCAGCGGGGGTTGTTCATGTCGTCTTCCGCCACGGGAGGAGGCGCCACGTCATAACTGCGGCGCCAGACCAGAACTTGTTCGTCGCCGTATTTTTTAGCCGTTTCACTTTTGTTCAGGCCTTGGAGCATGCCGTAATGCTTTTCATTCAGCCGCCAGCTTTTGGCAACCGGCAGCCAGTCCTGGTTCAGGCGGTCCAGAACGCAGTTCAGCGTCTTGACGGCGCGCTTGAGGTAGGACGTATAGGCCTGGTCAAAAGCCATTCCCTTGTCTTTCAGCAGGTCGCCCGCATAATACGCTTCCTGCACCCCTTTTTCCGTCAGGTCCACATCCGTCCATCCTGTGAACCTGTTTTCCCGGTTCCATGTGCTTTCCCCATGGCGCAGAAGAACAATTGTTTTCATCTCGATTAGTTTAGACAAACTTTTTCCGGTTTTTGTGCAAAAAACAGAATGTATGACATTATTCCGGAACTTGTTTGCTCCAGCGGTACGGGAAGGGAAAATGTAATTGGCAACCGCCTTCAAAAAAGGTAACAAACCGGAATGATGAAGCAACATGGATGCATGGGAGCCGTCGCTCTGATAGCCGGAATGGCCGCCCTGGCGTGGGGAGGTCCTGAAGCCGTTCTGAATGTGGGGAAACCCGCTCCCACGCGGGGAACCCCTGCCGTTTTCAAGTTCGGCGGAGAGGATAACCAGGAATTCATGCTGAACGGCAAGCCGTTCCAGATACGCGGCGCGGAAATGCATCCCCAGCGGATCCCCAGGGAATACTGGAGGCACCGCATCCGGACTGCCAAGGCCATGGGTCTGAACACAATCGCCTTTTATGTGTTCTGGAATGACCATGAGCAGCCGGACGGCAGCTTTGATTTCAAGACCGGCAACCGGGATTTGGCCGCGTTTCTCAAACTTTGCCAGGAGGAAGGCATGTGGGTGCTTTTCCGCCCGGGGCCGTACGTCTGCGGGGAATGGGACCTGGGAGGACTGCCTCATTACCTGCTGAAAGACCCCAAGGCCAAACTGAGGACAACGGAAGACGCCAAATTCATGAAGGCCCAGGCCCGGTATCTGGAAGCTGTGGCCAGGGTGGCGGAGCCGTTTCTGGCCAAAAATGGCGGCCCCATCCTGATGACTCAGCTGGAGAACGAATACGGCAGTTATCAGCGCAAGGACCCCAAGTACATGGAATGGCTGAAGACGTTCTGGACCCGGAAGGGATTTGGACCGTTTTACACGTCCGACGGCGCCGGGGAACATTACTTGAAGGGAGTCACGCTTCCCGGCGTGGCCGTGGGGCTGGACCCCGGATTGAACGACGGGCATTGGAAGATTGCCAACAAGTGCAATCCGGGCGTCCCCGTCTTCTCCTCGGAAACGTATCCTGGCTGGCTGAGGCACTGGGGGGAAGGCAACTGGAATCCGACTCCCGAAATTGTCGACCACGTGCGCTGGTTCATGGACAAGGGGCGTTCTTTCAGCCTCTTCGTTTTTCACGGGGGCACCAACTTCGGCTTCACGGCGGGAGCCAATAACGGGGGGCCGGGGCAATACCAGCCGGACCTCACCAGCTACGATTACGGCTCCCCTGTGGATGAACACGGCCGCATGAACGAATATTATACCCGGATGAGGGAGATCATTCTGGCCAAGCTGCCGGCGGAGGCGGCCGTTCCGGAGCCTCCCGCGGACATTCCTTCCATGGAGATACCGGAGTTCACTCCGCAGGTGCATGCCGGATTGTGGGAGAACCTGCCCAGGCCGTTCCGTTCCAAATTCCCGCAGCCGCCCTACTTTGAACAGTGGAACCAGAATCAGGGCATGGCCATTTACAGCACCGCCGTTCCGGCGGGGCCTTCCGAAGCGCTGAAATTGTCCAATGCCAACGATTACGCGCAGGTTTACCTGAATGGAGAACTCATCGGCACGCTGGACCGCCGGCTGGGGCAGAAAAGCACCCACATGCCTTCCTCCTGGCAAATTTGATGAAACCATGTACCAGCAAAGCCCCATGCTCATGCGCGCCAACGAGCTGTACCAGCTCATCAGCAAGGTGGGGCCGGACACCATCCGGGAGCATACCATGGAAAGCACCCCCAGGTATTTTTATCCATGGCTTTTTTCGGATAAATCCAATCCCGTAAAGCTCTTTCTGCGTACGGTGGCGCGGGAGCAGACCCCCAAGGAACAGTGGGCCGGCATCCTGAGGAAATGGGCCGAATTCTGGATGAAAACATCCGCCATGCCCCGCAGCAAATATTCCTCCCTGGCATTGGCATGCGCCATGCTGCATCCCGGTATTGCCTCCAGTCCGTCCAAATTGCGGGCATCCTCTTCCGGCAATATTTCCACGACGCCCCTGACGCTGGAACAGGTATTTGAATATTTCATGGAAATGGACGAGAAGCATGAACTGCTGACGGACATCACCAAGCTGAGTCCGTCCGAGTTGCTGTTCATCGTGGATGTCCGCCTTCCGCGGTCGGAAATGGACTGGGCACGCAAAAAGGTGCGCCTGACGCGCAAGGGATGGGGAGGCGCCTATTCCATGATCCGCTACCGCATGGACCGCGCCGCGCTTGGCAAAGACCCGTACAATACCTACTCCTTCCAGGAAATCCTGGATGAAGGCGGCATCTGCATGGACCAGGCTTATTTTGCTGTTAACACGGCCAAATGCAACGGCATCCCTTCCGCATATGTTACGGGCGACGGCAACCGCGGACCGCATGCCTGGGTGAACCTGCTGACGGCGGACGATACCTGGCAGTCCTACGGAGGCTACGGATACAATACGGGCCATTTCTCCCATCCGCACAACCGCAAGTCCAAACATGAATCCACTCTTCTGCAGGGAATGGACAGGAAAGTGAACGGTGCCAGGCTGGACGCCACGCTGGATTACCTTTCCCTGGCGGACCTGTTTGAAGAAATGCAGAAACCGGATTGCGTCAGAGTCATGCTGGAAGCCGCTACGGAAAACACGCCGGGCAGCCCCCTGGGCTGGGAACGGCTGATTGAAGTAATGGCGCGGCCTGAAAGCGGGACAAAGCTGGAGGAATGGGACAGGCTGGTCACCCTGATCAAGCGGAAGTTCCGCTCTCGTCCGGATTATCTGGCCATGGCTGCGCGCGTGGAGGACGAGTACATTTTCCCCCAGCGCGATGCCGCCACCAACAAGCGCAATGTGGCCCGCGATCTGAAGAAACTGGAAAAGGAAACGGATGAAGGCCGCAGCGACCTGACCTCCGCCGCTATCAAGCGGCAGGCGGATATCCTGATCAAAAAAGGGGACAAGGCGGCTGTGGCGGCCCTTTACCGGAAGTCCATGAAGGACTATGCCGTCCGTGCGGAAGTATTTGAAGCCCTGATGGGGCAGTATTACCGCTATGTCTCGGAGGACCAGGCTGCCGTACTCCAGCTGGCCAAGGAGGCGGAATCCTCCTACAACAGGTACATCCGGACAAAGTCCGACGACTATTTCAAGGTGAAAAAGGAAGTTTCCATCCAGAAAAAGATTGCCGGATATTACGAGAAGGGCGGCAATGAAAAGAAGGCCGCCTTGCTGCGGAAGGACGCTGAAAAGCGGGAGAAAAACAGCAAGAAAGGCATCAGGGAGGAACATTGACCCGGATGGCTGCCGGAGTGGGAAAGGCACCTTCCGTTTCCGCCGGGAACGGAGGGCCGTCCTCTCTTGCCCCAGGTTGCGGCATATCCGGGGAATGAACGTTTTTAAGCTGGAATGCTGTCTTATCTTCAACTAATACATGTCCCATATGGCAAGAGAACCTTACGCGAACTTCTGGCCCAAAGTGGCGGATACCGCTTTTGTGGCGAACAGCGCCGACCTGATCGGCGATGTCACCATTGGAGAGCATGCCAGCATCTGGTACCATACCACCCTGCGTGCAGACATCAACAAGATCGTCATTGGAGACTATTCCAACATTCAGGACAATAGCTGCATCCACTTGGCGGACGATTACGGCTGCTATGTGGGCAATTACGTGACCGTGGGCCACGGAGTGATTCTGCATGCCTGCACGGTGGAGGACGAATGCCTCATCGGCATGGGGTCCACCATTCTGGACGGTGCGGTCATCGGCCGCGGGTCCGTGGTCGGCGCCAATTCCCTGGTGACCAAAGGTACGATTATTCCTCCCAATTCCCTGGTGCTGGGTTCTCCCGCCAAGGTGGTCAAGGACTTGGGACCGGAATCCCAGGCTAACAACCGCAAGTGGGCGGAAAAATACGTAAAGGTGGCTACCCGCTATACGGAGCGGGTCATCAATCCCGGTTTTTAATTTCCGAACTTTTGCCTGCCATGCCGGAAGAAAAGCTGATTACCGTGGAACCTTATGCGCTGCTCTATACACGGGCAGGCGCGGGGGTATGCCTGCGTGATCCGCTTACCGGCAAGGTAGGCGTCATTTTCATGGAGCTGCCGGACGGCATGGCCCTGGAACAGGCGCTGAAGGGGGAACGCCCGGCGAGGCCGGACACTTCCTCCCTGCTGGCGCACCTGCTCTCCGCCATGGAGTGCCGGGTCAGGCTGGTGTTGATTAACGGGCGCAAGGATGAAGTCTTTTATGCCCGGGTAGCGGTGGAAGCCGTCAATGAAGTTATGGAGAAGCTGGTGGAACTGGACTCCCGTCCGTCCGATGCCCTGATGATTGCCGCCCGCTTTGGGACCGGAATCAAGATCATTCCCGCGGTGTGGGAGAGCATGGAAAATATTTTCCCTCAGCTTGAACAACTGGAGACGGACTCCCTGGACAGCCGTGCTCCGGTATATGTGGCTGATTTGTAGGAAGGCCATGAGTTTTTGTTCCATCCGGAATCGGCTTAACTGAAAAAAAACTTGCCAAGCGCGGAGGAAGTCTATACATTCGGCCCACATCACTTCAAGTGGGTAGATTCCCGAGCGGTCAAAGGGGGCAGACTGTAAATCTGTTAGCATTCGCTTTCGAAGGTTCGAATCCTTCTCTACCCACCACTTTTTCTTTTTTCAAGCCTTGCATGAATGTAACAATGCAGGGTCTTTCCTTTTCTTCCTTCTCCTTCTTTTCCCGTCTTTCACGGCGGTGATGGCTTCAAGAGGCTTCTTGAAGATACCCCCTGGCAGAAGCAAGGATTTCCGCGGCAAATGTTGCCGTTTTCCAAAACCATCAGGTTTTTCCAGCAGGATGACATCTGCCGATTCCCTGGCGATGTTCACAGCGGTATCCACGGAGATCCCTGCATTCGAAGCTTTCATCGCAGCGACCTCATTAAAGCCGTCCGCCATGAATCCGCCGATATGTCGATTGTCCTTAGTGATTTTACAATCAGCTACTTTTAAAAGGGAAAAGTTTGGCAATGCTGCTCCGTGAAACATTCCGGAATGCCGGATTTTTCAGCAAAACCGCTGCGATTCCGGCGGAAGGCCCAGGAGTATGCCGCATGGATGACTTCTGGGCTGGTCGACAAGGAGGGAACGGATATGTTAGAAAGGGCTCCCTTTTCCAACTGCTGCACTGATTTAATATGTTGACCACACTGATTATTCTGGGAGTCTCGGCCATTCTGTTTGTCCAAGGGAGAATTCGTTCGGATATTGTCGCCTTGTGCTCCCTGTTGTGCCTGATGGTGTTCGGAATCCTGGGCCCTGAGCAGGCGCTTTCCGGATTTTCCAACTCCATCGTCGTGATGATGGTGGGACTTTTTGTGGTGGGCGGCGCCATTTTCAGGACGGGACTTGCCAAAATGATAGGCGGCAGGATTGTGAAGATGGCCGGGAAAAGCGAACTGCGCCTGCTGGTGCTGACAATGCTCGTGACGGCGGGGATAGGCGCGTTTGTCAGTAATACGGGCACGGTGGCGCTGATGCTGCCCATTCTTGTGAGTCTGGCGGCAGACGGAGGGATTCAAACCCGCCGCCTTCTGATGCCCATGGCATTCGCCAGCAGCATGGGGGGCATGCTGACACTGATCGGCACGCCTCCCAACCTCGTGGTGAACAACCAGCTTCAGGAAGCCGGGCTGGAAGGGCTGGGCTTTTTTTCTTTCACTCCCATCGGCATCGTGTGCATCGTCACGGGCGTTCTGGTTCTGATTCCCCTGAGCAGGAAGTTTTTGGGAGAACGCGGCGAGGAACCGCAATACGAGGCCAAAGGAAAATCCCTGAGCCAGTTGATAGACGAATACCAGATCATCGGCAACCTGTACCGGCTGCGCGTGCTGGAAGATTCCGAGTTAACGGAGCATCCCCTGCACGACCTGCATATTCCGGACCGCTACCATGTGAACATTGTGGAGGTGCGCCGCAGGCACTCCGCCCGCCATTCCTTCCTGCAGACGGTCAGCCAGACCATGGCGGGGTCCGATACGCGGGTGAGGAAGGCGGACGTGATTTACGTGATGGGGGAGTTTGAGGATGTGGACCGTTTTGCCCGGGATTTCGGAGCCGTGATGATCAACCGGAAGACGCCGGAAGATACGGATTCCGTACTCAGGAGCAAGTTGAAGTTTGATGAAATCGGCATTGCGGAGATGTTGCTGATGCGCAATTCCGACTTGATCAATACTCCGGTCAAGTCTTCCGGGCTCCGTGCCAAGTACGGCGTCAACATTCTGGCCATCCAGCGGGATAATCATTACCTTTTCCACAATTTGAAGGACGTAAAGCTCCAATATGGGGATACGCTTCTCATTCAGGGAACGTGGACGGATATCGCGCGTCTAAGCGAGAAAACGTTTGAATGGGTGGTGGTGGGCCAGCCCCTGGCGGAGGCTTCCAAGGTGACGCTGACGCACAAGGCGCCCCTGGCCGCGGGAATCATGATCCTGATGATCGTTGCCATGGTATTCAATTGGGTTCCGGCCGTGGCCGCCGTTCTAATTGCCGCCGTCCTCATGGTGTTGTGCGGCTGCCTGCGCAACGTGCAGGAAGCGTACAAGACGATCAATTGGGAAAGCATCGTGCTCATTGCTGCCATGCTGCCCATGTCCCTGGCACTGGAAAAAACGGGGGCGTCGGAAGCCATTTCCCATGGTCTCGTGGCGGGGCTGGGAGGGTTTGGTTCCCTGGCCCTGCTGGCCGGCATTTATTTCACGGCGTCCCTGCTGACCATGTTCATTAGCAATACGGCTACGGCGGTGCTTCTGGCGCCCATTGCCGTGCAGTCCGCCGTGAGCATGGGAATCAGCCCTTATCCGCTGCTGCTGGCGGTTTCCGTGGGTACCAGCATGTGTTTCGCATCTCCCTTTTCCACGCCTCCCAATGCCCTGGTGATGCCGGTGGGAAAGTACACGTTCATGGATTACGTAAAGGTTGGCGTGCCGCTTCAGGTGATCATGGGACTGGTGATGATCGTCGTAATTCCCCTGTTTTTCCCGTTCGGCAAGGCGTAGGGTGTTCATGAACGGAGAAGTATGGCAGGGATTTTCCGTTTTTTGCGAGAAAAAGAGAGACAAGGCCGCGGTCCGGGAGTAAAACAGGAGTAGTTATAAAAGCCTTTCATTTTATTATGAAGAAGTATTTGTTTATTGCCGCTGCCGCCATGTTTGCCCTGCCGTCCATGGCTGCTGAAGACGCCCCAAAAAAAATGACCTCCGCAGAGAAGAAAGCCGCCATGCTGGAAAAATATGATACCAACAAGGACGGCAAGCTGGATGCGGAAGAGAAGGCCAAGATGAAGGAAGACCTGAAGAAGCAGAAGGAAGAGGAGCGGGAAGCCAGGAAGCACGGCTCCCGCAAGTCCGACTGATGTCTTTTCTTCTTTCATTCACAGGATTCCGTATGTGAACGGCCTGAAATATGTTCAGGCCGGAGGGGAACCGGGCTTTTTAGGACGATGAAATACGGCAAATGGAACAGATGGTGTGCCGGCGGCATGCTGGTTTTGCTGACCGCCTGTACGGCGGAGGAATGGGCGCAGTTTTCCAAGGAAATGGAGGAAAACCAGCGCGCCGCTGCCGAACGCCGCGCCACCTACCACAATATCAGCGTCCAGTGCTCTGATTGGGACATGAGGGATACGGCTATGGCCGGCCTGTCTGCCAAGGGTTTCCGGGTCATCTATCCCGGAGAGGGGAATTACGGGGCCATCGTTACCGTCGACAAGACGGCGGAAGAACATACCCTGATTCGCAAGGGCCTTTACTTTTTCCCTACTGCGGGGCCTGATACGCGGCCGGGATACAAGACAAAGGTCACGGTCACCGTGCATGATTTGAATGGCAGAAAGCTGGCGGAATACCAGGGGGAAAGTTCGCCCGGGGAGTCCTACCACCGTTCTGAGGCGGCGCGCTCCGCCTGCCGCAAGGCAATTTCCCGAATGCCTGCCAGCAGCTCCGTTTATTGGTAAAGAAACACGGCTTTTTGTAAAAAATTACAGCCGGGATCCGGGTTATGCCGGGGGACTGATTTTACGTTTTTTGCGGGACCGGATTTTGTAAGCCAGTGTGTCGATCAATTCCCGGACGGCATTGACCGGGTTTTTCCGCAGGACGTGGCGCCCCTTCAGGACGGCTCCGGGCCGGACGATCCCTGTTCCGCGATGGTTATGGATGACTGTGGCTGTCTGGGCGAACATGTTGTATTTTTCCAGAACCAGGCAGCGTGCTTCCCGGATGGCGGGGAGGCGTTTTTCATATTCGCCGTCGTCCATGGCTTTGCGGATGATTTCAAAGGCTTTTCCGGGGTCGTTGATGGGTACTGGGATGAAACTTTCCGGCGGGAAGCATTCCGTGGCACGCGGATCTCCGGCATAGAAGGGGAGGGTCATGGCAACAAAGGCGTCCGAAAGCTTTTCCGTCCAGTGATGGGGCTCCAGATGGTTTTCCACGCACAGGTGGTACTTGTAGTCGTCCATGGCGACGGTCTTGTTGTCTATTTCCCGAATGCCGTGCCCGAACCAGTCCAGCTCAGGCAGTCTGTCCGCCAGGTAGCGCGTAAGGTCATAGCGCATTTTGTGCATCGTGTGCGTGTGCTGCTTGGCGGAACAGATGGTGGAAAGCATTTTGGTCTTGGGGAATTCCTTTTGATCCAGGATTTCCTGCATGGGTTTGATATAAAGCCATTCCAGGCAACCCCGGCCCAGCGTGTGGTTGGGGTGGGGAAGGTCTGTTGGGGAATGCGTGGTCAGGACGGTGCCGAACTGGCGAGTGTATGCACGGCTGTATATCTTGATGGATGGCGGTTCCACCGTGATCAGAATGGTTTGGTCCGGCGGACAGAGCAGGGGTTCCGTTTCATTCCTGATGGTGCCGATGTCATGTCTTGGAAATTCGTCGTACACCAGCACCCAGTCGTAGTCCGTCATGGCGGCATCCGTGCAGAATAGGCAGCCGTCCCACAGCAGGGAGTCGGTTTCATCGGGAGAGGCCTTGGTGGATTTTCTGATGACCTTGATGCGTATGGGGCTGCTGGAATCCTGCATATGGAGCTGGTGTTGAAGAAGACGGCCGGGAAGGCCGCCGGATTTCCGGAACACGGAGGAGGCGTGGAGCGCTACCGTGCCCGTAGTGTAGGGGGAGCACCTGCCTTGTCAATGCCAAAGGGCCTGCCCTTTTTCCACGAATGGCGGCAGGTTAGTTGGATGCCGTGTTCTCCCATTCCGGGAAAAGACGGTCAATGACGCTGGCGACCATTTTCCTGGAGCCGTAGGGCGAGAGATGGTTGTCGTCACAGTACAGCAGGTGGCCTCCTTCCTGCTCCATCCATTGTCCGTTTTTATGAAAGGCTTCATGGAGCAGGACTACCCGGCACAGTCCGGTTTCAGCCATGTGTTCAAGCATCGTGAAGACGGGACGCTGGCGGGTATTGAAGTCTCCGCCCAGCAGGCGGTCTGACCGGTTGGAATTCAGCAACGCGTTGCGGCGCATGAGTTTGCATGGCCCGAATGTCCATTCCGGCACGGGACCCAGCAGCACGACCTGCCTGCCCGACTGGCGGATGCGTTTGCAGGTATTGTACAGGCCCTGGAAGACGAGCTGCTTCATCTGTTCATCCCGCTGGTCGTTGACAAGCTCGATCCAGCGGTTATGGATAAACACGGTGCGAATATGGGGAGTGTGTTCCAGCCAGTCCAGGATCAGGTTCATGTTGTGTTCCCAATGCGGGTACATGAGCCGCAGCTGGGCCAGTGCACCGCTTTCTGAAGAGTTGGAAATGCCGCTCAAAGGGGCATAGACGGGCACGGAAAAAGAGGCCGGATTTGTGCAGAAGCCTGGCGGCGGAGTCGAACCCCGGAGAACTGGCCATGGCATGGCTGTCTCCGATCAAAAGAAAAGCCGGTGCGAGGTCCTCCCTGCCGAGACTGACAAGGGGATATCCGGTTACGTCGCCGAGCTCCGGGTGATGGGACTGGATCAGGTTTCCCTTTTCCACCACGGCCTTGTCCGGCGGCGTGATGCCGAACGAGGGGGGGAAGGCCTGTCCGCGCCAGTATTCCGGAAACGGCATGTTGTTGATCGCCACATGCCAGTAGTTGCGGGCGCCGTCCGTCCATTTGAGCCATTCCCCGGCAAAACCAAGCATGCAGCAGCCGACCATAGTGAAGACGAAAGCGTTTTTGCGCGTCCAGAACGCGGGTGCCGTCCTGAAGGGCATTTCAACGAATTTCCAAGAGAGGTAGGCCAGGGCGAAGGAGGCGAGAAACATTCCCGCATAATCCCATACGCCGCACTCGTTGAAACGGCAGTAGGTCCAGTAAACGATGACAGGCCAGTGCCACAAATACAGGGAATAGGAGATTTTACCGATACCCGTGCAGACGGGATGTTTCAGAATGCGCCCGGACCAGCCGTCACTGCCGTAGCGTATCAGGAGTACGGCCCCGGCAACGGAAGGCAGTGCGGTATAGCCGGGAAAGAGGGTGGAGGAGGTATAACAGGCAAAGGGGGCGAGGATTCCGGTCCATCCTGCCAGGGCCAGCAGCCCTTTTCCCCGCGTTTTGTCCGCCACGGCGGGAGCCAGGGCGAGCAGGCAGCCGGCCAGAAGCTCCCAGGCACGGCCGGGAAGCAGGTAAAAGGCCTTGCTTTGCTCTACCATGTCCATTTGGTAGGTAGCTACGCACAGGGAAAGAAGCATGGTTCCGCAGACGGCGGCCATTAGGGCGGAACGCCGGGTTTTCCACATGAACAGGAGGGCCAGCGGGATGACGAGGTAGAATTGTTCTTCCACGCTCAGCGACCACAGATTCAGCAGGGGGTTTTCCTCCGTGGCCGGGCTGAAATAATCTCCTGTGGTTCTGTTGAAATAAATGTTGGTGATGAAGAGCGTGCTTGATCTAACTGTTCGGCCCAGGGAACGCAGGTCGTCGCAGTCCAGGACAAAGCAGCCGAAGGCCAGCACCACCGCAATGAGGCAGAAGTAGGCAGGCATGATGCGCTTGATTCTGCGGCAGTAAAAGGAAGTCAGGGAAAAGGAGTTTTCTTTCAGACTGCGAACAAGGCCCCCGCCGATCAAATAGCCGGAAATGACAAAAAAGATGTCCACCCCAGTGTAGCCGCCCGGGCACAGCCATTCCTGCAAGTGGTACAGGACGACGGAGAGTACGGCGAATGTCCGCAGGCCGTCGATGTGGGGAAAGTATGTTCCGTGAATGAAGTTTCCGCCCTGCCGGGAAGAAGGTGAACAAAAGTTTTCAGAGATGCATTTGTTCATAAGGGTGAAAGGCGCGTAAAATCAGGAGGGATAGCAGGAAGGAATGAAAAGGCTGTTTGCAGAGAGTCCGCGTCGTGTATGGCTCTTCGTTATTGATGGAGGCGGGATTTCAGGCTGTGCCAGGCCAGGCGCCCTTTGTGGCCGCGTTTCAGAAAACGCTGATAATAGGAGATCCATGTACCGTCACCCTTGCGGTGCGCTTCTTCCGGCGCCTGGTCGAAAATCCTGTAGAGCTTTTCCGTTTCCCGTGCCGTTTCTTCCAGAAACAGGATTTCCTGTTCCGGTGTTTTCCAGGGGCGGGACATGATTTCACACCAGAGGCCGTTGTCCTCATCCACCTTTTTTACATAGGCCACTGCGTCGTCCAGCGTGGGAAAGTCATGGCAGTTGATGAAGGAGGAGGAGTTGAATTCCCTGCCAATGTCAGGATTGCCCCAGTAAATGGGGATGGTGCCGGCAAGCATGCTGGTGACGAGTTTTTCGCTGGTATAGCCGGGGTACCAGGCATTTTCAAAGGCAATGGAGAATTTGTACGGTTTTTTCATCCGGATGGATGAGGCGTACCAGTCTCCCGTCCGGAGGCCGTCGCCCGGCGTGTTGTTGAGATGGCTTCCCAGGGAATTGACGAATTTATAGCTGGAAAGCTTGTGGAACATGGCGTCCCGGTTGGGGTGGGATTTCCGGTTGGCGTAAATGAAATTGCAGAAGCCGGTTTTGGCGGCGAGAAGGTTTTCCGCATTCAGTCCTTTCTTGGCCCCGTGCACTTCCTGAAGGTGGTGCCGCAGGCTGGGGAGTTTTACGGTGCGTTCGCTGGCGGGGATGGCGTCCACCCCTATGTAATAGTCAAACAGCATGAAGTCCGGAGCAATGGCTTCATGACAGCCGTACATGATGGTGAGATGGCCGGGCGAGCGCTCCAGGAAGTCGTAAAACGCTTCACGATTGACGTAAAACCACGGTGTGGCAATCAGGTAATCAAAGTCGGAATCGCTTTCCTCTATATGGTATCTGTCTTCCAGAAGGTGCCGGATGCCTTCCTTCCCGAAGTCCGGTGTGGATTGCAAAAAGGAGATTTTAAGCGTTTTCATGAATGGGAAGGGCAGGCTCCGACCAGTGTAGGCGGCATGTCTTCCGTGTCAATGCCAAAGGGCCGTTTTTCTCCGGAGCAACCGTTCGTAGCGGTTGGCCAGCTGCTGGACAGCTGCAGGTGAATGTCCCTATGGCCGCAGCGATCCAGTTCCTCCATAACGGAAGGAATGAAGGCCTCTTTTGTCGGACTACGAATCCGGTAGTGCCGCGGGTGATGACGAACGCCCGGATTACCTTGCATGTTCAGGACATTCAGTGAGAAAGGAAGAGCCCTTCTCCTGCCAGGCAACAGGAATTCAACGCCGCATGCCAGTTGGCGGCACTGGGCGCCTCACGTTCTTCTGGCGGCAAAATAGCTTTCATCACTCTTAACACTTTCTTGATCAAAATGAGCTTTACTTTCACAGATCTCAGAGAACCTTTCGCGCAAAAGTATCAATGCATGATTGACGGTTTTTCAGTTTAAGATTGTCAAAGGTGTTGTTTTTAAAGCATTCCTATCAAGCGAGAACAAACGAATGCGCCTCTAAACTTCTTCTCTGAAAAGCGGGAACGGTAAAAATATTTGATTAGATGCGATTCTCCGACTCTTAACTAGGCGGGATTCTAAAATTTTTAGAATAAATGGATGATTATTGATTTTGCTATCATAAATTATACTATTTTTATTTTTGTTAAATCATTTATTTTCAAAAATTAAAATTGACACCGAATTCGTAGTTCCGTAGATTTTGCCCTCGGGATGACCATCAGTAGAAAAGATCATATAGCCGTTATTTTTTCTGTGAATGAAGGTTGGGCTCCTTATGTCGGCGTAGCCATCCATTCCCTGTGCCGCAGAAGCGATCCGGGGTATTCCTATGATTTGTGGATCATGCATGACGGAATGAGCAGAGAGAAGATGGAATGCCTGTCTTCCCTTGTAGATTCTTTTTCTCATATAACTTTGAATTTTAAATCCATGGTTAAAATCAGGGAAGAAAAGATGAATGCCAGGAATTTGCATGGGGTGGCATGTTCCATTTATTACAGGTTGTGGCTGGCTACTTTGTTTCCCGAATATGACAGGATGATCTACTTGGATGTAGATGTGTTGTTGAATGCGGACATTGCGGAATTGTACCATACGGATCTTAACGGTTGCCTCATCGGCGCGGTAACGGATATTTCCGTTTTGAAATTTCTATCATCGGGGGAAACTGCTTTGAATCCCAACAGGCAGCTTCTTGAGGAGCTGGGCATTCGGGATATCAGGCGGTATTTTAATAGCGGAGTACTGGTCCTGGATTTGAAGGGAATCAGGGAACAAGGGAAGGAAGCCGTGTTGATGGAGCTGTTCAACCGTGAAACGTTCTTCAATCACGACCAGGATATCCTGAACATTGCTTTTTATGGTTCCTGCAAACATTTGCCAGTGGAATGGAATTTCCAGTTTGAGCCTTATTTGAAGGGGGATCCGGATGAAGCCTCGTGGAGGGGGACGGAATTTGCCGATATTTTCCGCATCCATGAAGAAAGGTCCTGGAAAATCCTTCATTTGATTGAGAGTAAGCCTTGGGATGTGCATTCCAGAGTGGCTGCCCACGTTGTGCATGGAGCCGTGTGGTGGGAGGAAGCTTTTGACATGCCGGTTTTCCAGCTGCATTTCAGAAGGGTGTTTTGCCAGTCTCTGGAAGCCACTCGGAAAAAACTGCGCAGTCATCAGTGGAAAATGTGGTGTTCCTTGGGCCATGTCCGGACCAAGCGGAAGCAGAGAATAACCCTGTGGAGGGATTATTTAAACATGCTGGAGTATTTGGCGCAAAAACATGAGTTGCGGTATTATTGAAATCAGGACATAGGATACGCGTCATGGAATTTCCCTTCAAGGTGGCACAGATTTCCCATAATGTTTCGGAAAGTTCGATGCCATATCGGTTGAACGACGCTTTGAACCGGCACGCAGAGGGAACGGATTCCCATCTTCTCCTCCGGAGAGCGGGGAATGGGATTGGAAAGGAAATAAGAAGATCCTGCTACCGGAGGATGCAGGATTCCGCCAAGCGGTGGGTAGCCCGCGGCATGTGCCGCTTGACAGTGCCTTACGATCGCAATACTCCTTTTTACAGTGTTTTGGGCATGGGGTTCAGTGTAGATCAAATGGAGGAGGCTGACATCGTTAATCTTCATTGGATAGCCGGACGCACTCTGGATTTCAGCCGTCTTCATTTGATTGGCAGGCCCCTCGTGTATACGCTTCACGACACCATGCCTGTTACAGGCGGCTGCCATGGGGAAATGGGATGCCTCCTTTACCGGAATAGCTGCAGGGGAGATTGCCCTCGCCTCGGGCATATTTTAGGCTGTGGGAGCTGGCCGGGGTGGTTATTCCGCAAGAAGAAGGAATATTTTGCCAGGATACCTGATTTAACCATTGTCACGCCATCCAAGTGGTTGTTGGATATGGCCAGGGAGAGCCGAATGTTTGAGGGCAGGCGCTTGGTGCATATTTTTAACCCGGTGGATACGTCCGTCTTTATTCCGCCCGTGAATAAGGCGGAAGCGAAGAAGCGTCTGGACGTGCCGGAAAATTCTTTTGTCATTGCCTTTGGAGCTGTCAACCTGCAAGACCCTTTCAAGGGCGGAGAGTATGTGATGCCGATTTTACGGGAATTATACAGGCAGGGGGCACGCCATATTCACTTATTGATTTTTGGAAATGACGATTCCAGTACAGAATGGCCTTATCCATGTACAAGGATGGGATTTCTCGCGGACATGGGAAAGCTGGCCCAGGTTTATCAGGGTGCTGATATGTTTTTGAATCCAACCAAGCAGGACAGCCTTTCTTACGTGAGTCTGGAAGCCATGAGTTGCGGGGTCCCTTCCGTCAGTTTCCGGACGGGAGGAGTGCCTGAGGTCTGTTTGGATGGGAAAACCGGATTGATTGCAGACCAGTTTGATATTGACCGGATGGCTGCCCATTGCCTGCTTTTATATAACGACAACCAGTTGTTGAAACGCCTGGGCCATGCCGGAAGGGAGTATGCGGAGAGAGAGTTTTCCTATCCTGTGATTGCGTCCCGTTATGCGAGTCTGTATAGGGAGATACTGGCGACCGGCTGTTCCGGAAACATCCGTTAACCTGTTTTGCGGAAGAGGCGTCTCCACAGGTTCCCGCAGGTTTTTTGTGTTGGGGAAACGCTGATGTCGCGCCTATCCTGGAATGGAAACAAGGCCAGTCGGTCCCAGTCTTCCGCATAAGTCTCCGAACAGGGAAGGGCAGTAACGCCGCGCAGTTTGCACAGAATGGAAAAAATGCGTTGGTCGTACCGGTTTTCTACGAATTCCTCCAGATTGGGAGAGACAGAGGGGGAGTTGTCCACCAGATTCAGATGGTTGTAAAAGATATGGAGCCAGTCCCGGATCAATTCTACCGCCCTGGGGCTTTTTTTGATGAAGACATGTCCGGCCGCGATTTGTTGGCTATGCGTGATGCGGGTATTTTCCGGAGAGATGGAGAAATGGCGGAAGATGTCCCCCTTGGTCCATTTGTATTCAGGCTGTCCATTGTAAAATGCCAGCATGCCATTGTTGTCCCGGTCCAGAATGTCCACATATTCCCGGAAGCGTTTCATGCCTGCCGGATTGATGTGGCAGCCGGCATCCAGATACAGGAGACGGTCCCCATCCTTCATTTTCTGCAGGGCGTGGCTGATGATCCACGGTTTCCAGGACCAGTAGCCGAATCCCTTGCAGGAGGGAGTCAGGTATTTGCCCATGCGGCTGGTGAATTCCGGGAGAAGGTCGTGTTCCGTGAACGACGTGGTTTCATCGAAAAACTCCAGGGCCTCCGCCTGCCGGCACAGACGGTTCAGGGAGTCCGTCATGCGGGAGTCTGCGAATGAAATAAAATGGTTCATCAAGCGGGAAGTTGATGTGCTGTGTTATATAGGGAAGGTGGAGCAGTGTCAATCAGGCCTTTGCGGAGAGGCTGTCGGGAGTCCGGAGAAGGAGCGGGTATCAGAGAGGTAGGTGGAAAGGACCCGTTTGCAGGAATAATACCTGCCCTTCTGTCCCGGCAGGCAGGACCCGGCCAGCAGCAAAATGCGGCTGAAGCCGTTGGAAGGAGGAGGTACTGAATTGAGCAGATCGGCCAGTTGCCTGTCTCGTCCGGAAAGGGTGGAGAAAAAGAGATCGCCTCCGGCCTGCCGGTAGAATTCATGCCACCATGCCAGAATGATCCGCTTCTGCGGAGGAGTCATGCGGTTGAAGAGCGGATGCTTGGAGATGAAAAAGGGCTTGAGTTTCCGCACGCCGTAGGCAAACAGGCCGGCGTTTAACCAGCCGCGTGCCTTCCAATAGTCCACGATGTACAGCAGCCTTCGGAATTCCTGGACGCATTGGGAGTGGGGAATGTCGTCGCAGTGTCTGGAAAGGGAGTCCCGGCGCATCAGGCGGTAATAATACAGGCAGTCCGGAATGAACAGAAGGCGTGAAGCATGGGGAAGGACTGTCAGGCGGAATGTTTCATCTTCTCCTCCACATTTCAGATCGGCGTGGAACCGGAGGCTGTGCGTTTCCAGCATGCTTCTCCGGAACAACTTGCTCCATACGCAGATATCCATCTTTCCCCAGACGGAATCCCGGAAGAAGTTGGCGGGAGACGCATCCGATTCAAAGTTCCATGCGGGCGATCTTCTTCTGGAGACGATCAGCTCAGCCGTGGTATCGGAAAAAACATGATTTCCGCATTCCACCACGTCGGCATCATGTTCCAGCGCTCCGGAAAGAAGGCGCCCATACATTTCAGGGTCCGCATAGTCGTCCGGGTCCGCAAAACCTACGTACAGTCCCCGCGCCGCATCCAGCCCCGCATTCCGTGCGGTGGAAACGCCTGCATTGGATTGGTTCAGAAGGATGATTCTGTCATCCTTCGCCTGCCACCGGAGCAGGCAGTTCCATGTGTTGTCCGTGGAACCGTCATTAATGCAGATAATTTCTATGCTGCGAAGAGTTTGCCGGGTCAGGCTTTCCAGGCAGACATCTATGTAAGCGGCTACATTATAGCAGGGAACGATAATGGAGACGTCAGGAGGCATAAAGAGGCTTCTTATGGGTAACGGATTTATAGTCCGTGGTCAATGGTAATTTTGGAAAAGCAGGTCATTGAAGAATTTCCCAACGAGGAGGAGCGTGTCCGGGGGCCGGGACAAAAGTATGATAAGTATGCTGAGGCGGTTTCATTCCCATGGATTTCCATCTTGTCCGGATAGGAGTTGGAGTACCCGAACCGTAAATTTGTTGAAAAGTCGCGTTCTGGGACATTTCAAATGGCAGTTGCCTAGCACAGGGAGGCTGTGGTAAAAGAAGGCGGTACAACTTCTTTATCTATTTTTCTGTTATGATTATTGTCACAGGCGGAGCCGGATTCATCGGTTCAAATATTGTCGCAGCCCTGGAGAAGGCCGGCAAAAAAGATATTGTCGTGGTGGATACGCTGGGCTCCTCCGACAAATGGAAGAACATAGCCAAACGGGAGTTGTGCGCGGTGGTGCCCCCGGAAGACATGTTCGATTACATGGAAACGCACGCGGAAGAAATTGAGGCCGTCATTCACATGGGCGCGATTTCCGCGACGACGGAAACGGATGCGGATCTGATTATCCGGACGAATTTTACATTGAGCTGGTACTTGTGGGAATTCTGCACCCTGTACGGGAAGCAGTTCATTTACGCCTCCTCCGCGGCCACTTACGGGGACGGCTCCATGGGGTTTGACGACAATCCGTCCTTGGAGCATGTCAATGCGCTGCGGCCGTTGAACGCCTACGGATGGAGCAAGGCCCTGTTTGACCGGAAGGTGGCCAGGGAAGTGCGGGAAGGGCGCACGGTCCCTCTCCAGTATGCCGGCCTCAAGTTTTTCAACGTGTACGGTCCCAATGAGTACCACAAGGGCGGCCAGAAGAGTGTGGTGGCCCACATTTTCCCCCAAGTAAAAGTAAATGAGACGGTCAAGCTGTTCAAGTCCTATCATCCCGACTACAGGGACGGCTGGCAGCTCCGGGACTTCGTGTGGGTGGGGGACTGCGTGGATGTGGTTCTCTGGCTGCTGGACCATCCGGAAGTGAGCGGCCTGTTCAATGTGGGCTCCGGGGAGGCACGTTCGTTTTACGATCTGGCCAAGGCGGTGTTCAATGCCCTGGGCCTTCAGGAAAAAATCGGCTACCGGGAAATGCCTGAGGAACTCAAGGGCAAATACCAGTATTACACGCAGGCTGACCTTTCCCGGCTGCGCACCGCCGGATATTCGGCTCCCATGACTTCTCTGGAAGACGGCGTGCGGCAGTACGTGCAGAAGTATCTGGACCGGGAGGACAGCTACGTTTAACCCCGGATTGTTTTTCATTCATGCCTGCGCAACGCATTTTGATCATCAAGCACGGGGCCCTGGGCGACGTGGTGCTGGCCATGGGGACGATGAAACGTCTCCGGGAGCTTCATCCGGAGGCCCGCATCACCCTGATGACGATGGGAATGTTCGTCCCGATGGCGAAGCAGCTGGGCGTGTTTGACGATTTCATCGTGGATGACCGGGTTCCGTACTGGAAGCTGGGTGCCACCTGGGCGGCCATCCGTTCCATCGTTAAGGGAAATTTTGACGTGGTATATGACCTCCAGGAATCCTCCCGAACCAGGAAACGCTATTATCCGGCCATCCGCTTTCTGCTCAACCGCGATATGGATTGGGTGGCCTGCAATTCCGGAGAACGCCGCAGATTGTTGAAAAACGGAGGGTTTCGTCTGGGGAAGGTGGAAAGGGAGCCATATCGGCTGGAGCGCGTCCTGACGGATTTATCCTTCATGCACGGGGAGGGCCGGCATTTTGACGAACTTCCGGAACGGTATGTGCTGATGATTCCGGGGTGTTCCCCCTCACATCCCTACAAACGCTGGCCCGTGGAGAATTTCTGCTCCCTGGCGCGGCGTCTGGCGGAGCGGGGCATAGCGTCCGTAGTGATTGGCACCAGGGCGGAAGCCGAGGAAGTGGAGGCCATCGCCTCCAGTTCTCCACTGGCTGTCAGTTTTCTGGGCAAGTCCTCTCTGATGGATATTCCTCAGATGGCGTTGCGCTCCCTGGCCTGTGTGGGCAATGATACGGGCCCTACGCATATGTGCGCCTATTCCGGAGTACCCGTAACGGCCATTTTCTGCCACCGGACGCGCAAGTCCGCCATCACGGCCTGCCGTATCACGAACCTGATTTCCCCGGGAAGCATTGAGGAAATCACGGTGGACCAAGTGTGGTCCACGCTGGTACCCTATTTGTCCCTGAATCTTTCCGGAAAGAATGGCCATGACGCATCCTGTTAAAATTTCCGTTATCGTGCCCGTTTACAATGTGGCTTCCTATGTGTCTGCGTGTTTGCAGAGTCTTTGCAGCCAGTCTTTCACGGATTTGGAAATTATCTGTGTGGATGACGCTTCCACGGACGCGTCCCTGTCCATTCTTGAGGAATGGAAGGAACGGGACCCTCGCGTCAAGGTAGTCAGCGCTCCTTCTAACGGAGGGCTTTCCCGTACGCGCAACTTGGCGATGAAGCATGCGGAGGGTGAGTTCCTTCTCCTGGTGGATTCCGACGACTGGATGGAACCGGACGCTTTAAGAGAGATGTACGAAACGGCGTGCGCCTGTTCTGCGGACCGGGTGGTGTGCGGTTACCGCTATTTTTATGAGGATGAGCCGGAGAAGAAAGATTTCTATTTGCCAAAAGACGTAGCGGAACCGGACGCGAGCTGGATCCCCTGTACTCCGTCCACCATTGGAAAGGTTCACCATGGCGCCAATGGCATGATGGTGCGGCGTTCCGTTGTGGAACAATACGGAACACAGTTTCCGGAAGGATTTTTATGTGAGGATATTTATTTTCATTACCTCACGTTTCCATTCTGCAAACGTGCCTGTGTCGTGCGCAAGCCGTTGTACGTCTATCGCAAGCGGAGTGGTTCCATTACGGACGAATTTGCTTCTGGTTGTTCCGTGAAGTCCTTGGATTATGTGAAAGTGGCGTTATTAGTTTTAAAGGAATGGAAAGAGAAAGGTTTGCTGGAGGAGTACCGGACGGCTTTTCTAAGGTTGTTGGTGATGTGCGTGCGCAATGTACGCAAGTATGCGCCTCATTCCGAGCAGGAAGATGTTACCCGGACAGTGTGCCGCGTACTCCGTGAAGAAGGCCTGTACCGTCCGGAAGAAGATGACAGCTGCCTGACCGCCACGGAAGCCAAATTGCTGAAATCCTGGCTGGCCGGGAAGTCCGGCCTGGGCTTTTCCTATTATTGGAAGAAGATGCGCAAGAGAGTGCCTCAACTGTTCCGCCATTGACCCTACCCGTTTCCTCCCATGAAAAAGAATGAATTCGCCGTCGTCCTCGCCAGTGACAACCGGGGAATACTGCCCTTGAGCGTCACGGTTTTTTCTTTGCTGAACACGGCGGGGCCGGACACTTTTTACAAGGTTTACGTGCTTTCCGACGACATTGATGCCGGCAACCGCCGCAAGCTGGAAGAGCTGGCGGCTCCGTTCGATTGCCGGCTGGAGTTTATTGAGATTTCTAATATCCTGGAGGAGCACGATTTCCCCCATACCGAACAGTGGCCCGTACCCGCCTGGGGGCGCGTGTTTATTCCGGAGCTGCTGAAGGAGGAAAAGGGCAATATTCTTTATCTGGATATTGATGTGCTGGTTTGCCGGGATTTGACGGAGCTTTTCCGCACGGACCTGACCGGAAAGGCGGTGGGAGTGGTGTTTGAGAATTTTTCAAAGCCCGGTTCCCATTTTAACGAACGGCTGGACATGCCGCTGAACTGCACGGGGTATTTCAACTCCGGAGTGCTGCTGATGAATGTGGACGTTTTCCGGGAGAAGGGGCTGGTGCGCGCCGTGCTGGATTATGCCGTCAGCCACAGGGACAGGCTTACCTGCCCGGACCAGGACGCTCTGAACGGCGCCTTGTGCGAATTGACGGTTCCTCTGCATCCCCGCTGGAATTGGCATGACGGGCTGACGCGGCGCATTTTGAAAAATAATCCCGGAGAGAAGTTCTGGCGCGGCGTGACGCCCCGGCAGGCGGTGGAAGCGGCCCTGGAGCCCGGAATTCTCCATTATCAGGGTGTTCACAAGCCTTGGAGGTATAATTGGCGCTATGAAGGGAAGCGTTACGAACGGGCCATGCGAGACGCCGGACTTCTGCGCGGTCCTCTTCCCGGCAGGACTCCGCTGGCCGTGCTGAAAAAGTACCTTTACAAGCCGGTTTATAGAATGACCGGAAATAAAATTCTGAGGCTGCGGGAACGATTTGATGAAGAAGACAGGGGATAAGGAAGAGTCAATTCCCAGATTGCCCCATTTCGGATTTGATGTCTTTTAGAACACGTTTGTAATAATCTTCATATGCCTCATTCTTCGCGTTTTCGCAAGGTGGTTCGGGAGAAGAGGAACGGACTTCCACGCTGAATTGTTCCAGCAGGGCTTTTACAGCATTGGTCGGCTGTCCGTAAAAGACGATGCGATTCCGAATGCGGTTTTTGATTTTTGGGTCACGCAGCCATCGTGACCTGAGATTCAAGATATACAATAGGTCTATTTCTTCCGGAGAAAGGTTCAGGCCCAGGATATGAATATTGGAGAAAAAGAAGGCATCAATCCATGATTCTCCTTTCCGAAGCTTGTAATCCTGTAATTTTTTATACATACGCGGAACGGAGACTTCCTTTTTGTGCAACTGATAGGTGTATGTGCCTTTTAAATAATTGTCGATCTTGCCGATGCATCCGCAATAATGCTCGTATCCATATTGGATAGTGAAGGAATCCGGCTTGTCGTTGTAGGTGCCGTGGATGTTCCAGATGCGGCATGAATGTGAATGTTCCTTGTTTTCCATGCAGGCATGGCGCCGGATGCTGTATTTGGTTTCCGAATGCTGGCTGGATTTTTGTTCATAACCCCGCAATTCCAGAATCCGGCGCAGGAAGGTATCATAGTTGGTGGTCAGGTAATCATCCGCCCGGAGGTCCGCGAGGGCGTGCAGAATGGATTCCGGATGGTTCTGCGGGGTGAACTGTTCCAACTGTTTTTTGAGCTTTTCACGCATCATGGCAGAGAGGCTGCGCATGTTCTTTTCCGGATGTTGTTTTTGCTCCTTCAAGATCAGGTATTCATAGATCAGAGGAAAAGGGAGGCAATTTTTTTCCTCGGTGAAGGGGCAATAGGATCCCGCACATTCTCCGCAGGGCCGGCTGCAGATGGTTTCTTTGAGGAGGTCCGGGCTGCTGGGGCTTCCCAAAGTGCGCATCAGTCCGTTGCCGAACAGGATGGCATTTTTTATTGCGGGTGTTTTATTGGCGGAAACAGGCATGAATGGAGAGGCAGGTGAACTTTCCATGCTGGCATATGCCCGAAGAAAATCAAGCAGTGAAAAACAGACCTGCGGCTGTTTGTTGCCATGCGGAAACAGATTGCCGCCATCAGTGCAAGGTTAGCAGGTAGATTTCCGGCGGGCAGTTGAAGCGCAGGGGGAGCGTGCTGGTGCCCAGGCCTTTGGTAATCAGATATTTGTTTCCGGCGGAAATATGCCAGGGGTAGGTATAGGGCTGGGTATGCTCCGGGCTGGCTTCAAACCATAGCAGATTGAAGGGGAGGCGGATTTGGCCGCCGTGCGTATGGCCGCTGATGATGAAGTCCGCGTCCCCTTCTGAAAGAATGTGGTCGATTTCCGGACGGTGGCACAATACGATGTGAGGGATGTTTGGGGACTGCCGTTCCGGGAATTGTTTTTTTGAGTGGCGGAAGGAATCCAGAAGCCCGGAAAGCTGGAGCCTGCGCCCGTCGTTAAGCGTGATGAGAACGCTTTTGTCGGCAAGAATCCTGATGCCCGCATGGGTCAGTTCCTTCTTCCAGTTGTTCCAGCCGAATGTGAAATCATGGTTGCCCTGAATCGCGAATACCCCGCAGGGTGCTTCCAGCCCTTGGAGGAGCTGTGCCGCCTTTTGCGGGTTCATGCTGGCGTTTTTACTGGAGCCGCGGGCATAATCCCCCACCAGAAGGATCAGGTCCGGCTTGAGCTGCATGATCCTCTGAACGTAGCGTAGGACTCTCACTTCGTCAAATGCGGTGGGCATGAGATGGAGGTCTCCGGCGACAACGACTTTCAGGGGGCTGCCCCGCCCATTCCACTGGGGAATGCGGTAGTCCACCTGCCGGACGAACAGCAGGTTGGGCTCAATCAGATAAGCCCAGCTTATGGCGGCTACCCCCAGCGCGCAAACACCCAGCAGCAGGATGCCGAAAAACCGGAGGATTCTAACGGAGAAAGGCATAGCAAAAACAGCTTTGCGGACATTATACCTTCCCATGCCGTGAGGCCAGCGATTTATGCGTCTTGCCCCTTGCAGAACCGTCCGTCTCCGGCCGGAAGGCATTCCGGGAACAGATTTTATCAAATTTGATTGACGGCCGCCCGGATGGTGTGCTTTTATGCTCCAAGATATTTCCATATCCTTTATCACCCATCATTTAACCACGCATATGAAGAAGATTACCATTCTGGCTCTTTCCGCTTTCGCGGCAAGCATCATGGCTTCCTGCTGCTGCCAGGATCAGGGCGCTCCGCCCCTGACTCCCCTTCCCAAGTTCAACGACCTGAACCAGCCGGGCGCCGATATTGCCCCCGTGGTCATGAAGTCCAAGAAGTAATCCTCTTCAGGGATTGACACGACTTTTCAAGCCGCACTTGGTGATTGTCCAGGTGCGGCTTTTTCTATACAAACGGGGCAGACCATATGGAAGATTGGAAACATTGTCCCGAATTTGCGCCTTTGGCGGACTTGATCCGCAATTATGACAGCTTTGCGGTAGTGGCGCATATCCATCCGGACGGGGACGCCATCGGCTCCACGCTGGCTCTGGGGGATGCCCTGAAGAACATGGGCAAGCACGTGGTCATGATGAATGAGGACGGCGTTCCTGCCAGCCTGGCCTTTCTTCCCGGCGTGGAGGACATTATTTCCACGCCTGACGAACCGGTGGATGTGGAAGTGGCCATTTCCGTGGATAACGGCGCCTTGAAACGCCTGGGGGAACGGAGCCTGCGTGCCCTGGCCGGAGCCAAGGTGTGGGCGAACATCGACCACCACCAGACCAATGAGAGGTTTGGGGACGTGCAGTGCGTTCTGCCGGATGAATGCGCCACGGGGGCGGTGCTTTATTATTTTTTCAAGTATCTGGGCATTCCCTTTACTCCGGTGATGCGCGATGCCCTTTATGTGGCCGTCAGCACGGACACGGGGTCTTTCCAGTACCAGATGACGACGGCCGCCGTGATGGAATTGGCGGCGGACCTGATCCGGATGGGAGTCAATGTGCAGGATATCAACCGCCAGCTCTATCAGGAGAAACCGTGGGTGAAGATGCAGTTGTTCCGTGAAGTGCTCAATGGCATGCAGTTGACGCCGGACGGCAGGATTTGCACTTTTTGCCTGACGAATGAGGCCAAGGCCCGGATAGGCTGCCGCCCGGAAGATACGGAAGGATTGATTGATTTGCTGCGTTCCGTTCAGGGCGTCTGGCTGGCCGCTTATTTGGAGGAGTCCGAGGACGATCCGCGCATCCGCATTTCCCTGAGGTCCAAGGTAACGGAAATTTCCGTGGCCGAGTTGGCTTCCCGCTTTGGAGGCGGCGGCCATGCGATGGCTGCCGGAGTGCGCATCAGGGGACCGGTTGAGGAAGTGCGCCTCGTTATTCTGGAGGCCATGCAGGCGGAAGTGGAACGCGTGCTCCAACAGCAGATTTCATGAATAATTCCGATTCCATACAAACTCCGTCAGGCGTACTGTTGATCGACAAGGCGCAGGACATGACTTCCCACGATGTTGTGGCGATTGCGCGCCGGTCCCTGGGGATCAAGAAGATCGGCCACTGCGGTACGCTGGACCCCATGGCTACGGGGCTGCTGATGCTGGTGGTGGGAAAGGCCACCAAGCTTCAGGACAAGCTGATGTGCGAACACAAGGAATACGCCGGCACGCTGACGCTGGGCGTGGAGACTTCCTCCCAGGATGCCATGGGGGAAGTGGTGGCGGAGTATTCCGTGGAAGGTGTTACCGATGAGGCGGTGAGGGATGCCTTTGACCGGTTTGACGGGCAGTTTGAGCAGATTCCTCCCATGGTGTCCGCCATCAAGAAGGACGGCGTGCCGCTGTACAAGCTGGCGCGCAAAGGGCAGGAAGTTGTCCGTGAACCGCGGCCCGTGGAGGTTTTCGGCCACCGGATTACCCGCATGGCCATTCCGGAAGTGGATTTCACCGTTCAGTGCTCCAAGGGTTTTTACGTGCGTTCCTATGCCTATGATATAGGAAAGGCGCTGGGCTGCGGAGCCCATTTGAGCGCCTTGCGGCGCACGCAGTCCGGCCGCTTTACGCTGGACCGGGCCATTACGGTGGAAACCCTGAAAACCGCGCCCAGGGAGGAGTTGTTCCGGACAATGCTTTCCCTGGCGGAACTGGCGGCCATCCTGATTGCCAAGTAAAAGCATGTTTGTTTACCAGGAGTTCAAGCAATTGAAGGACGTGTCCTCCCCCGTGCACTGGGCCATGGGGATGTTTGACGGGCTGCATGTCGGCCATGCGGCGGTGATTGGCGCCGCGGTGGAAGGCGCCCGCAGGAACGGCGGAATTCCCGCTGTGCTGACGTTTCGCCGTCATCCGCTGGCACACGTCCGGCCGGAGGAGGCGCCGGCAGCCATTATGGCCGCGGACCGTGAAAAGTTCGCCCTGTTGGAAGAAATGGGCGTGGAGATGGTGTTGAGCCTGGAGTTTTCCGCGGCGCTGGCGTCCATGAGCCCGGAAGAGTTCATCGGGGAATTGTGTTCGTCCTGCCGGGTGGCCGAGGTTGTCGTGGGCGAGGACTGGCATTTTGGACGCGACCGTGCGGGCGATGTGGGAACTTTGCGCAGCCTGGGAGAACATTACGGGTTCAAGGTGACGGCCATTCCCGCCATTTTGCGCGATGGGGAGCGGGTCAGCAGTACCCGCATCCGGGAGGCCGTGCGGCTCGGAGACTTTCCTCTGGCAATGCGGCTGCTGGGGCGTCCCTTCCGCTGGCAGGGAACGGTGATTCATGGCCGCCAGCTGGGGCGTTTGCTGGATTACCCCACGGCCAACATGAGGCCCGGTACCGAGTTGCTGCCCCCCCAGGGAGTTTACGCCGTCCGCGCCTGCGTGAACGGGATGGGTTACGGCGGCGTGGCCAATCTGGGAATACGCCCCACCGTGGAAGGAGAAGCGGGTGAGCTTCTGCTGGAAACCCATCTGTTCGGCCAGCCGGGGAATATTTACGGAGCGCAGATGGAGGTGACGCCCGTACGGTTTCTGAGGCCGGAAGCCAAATTCCCTTCTCTGGACGCCCTGAAAAGCCAGCTTGCGCTGGATGCCCGGCAGGCCGCGGAAGTGCTGGAACGGGCAGAGTAAGACACAAAAAACTGTAAAATGAAGGATGTCGGCTTGACCGCGGGGGCGATCGGGGGTTTTGTGTTCGCACGTCATGTTGGTTGAGCAGTTAAAATCAAAAATCCATCGTGCCATGATTACCCGCGGCGATGTTCAGTATGAAGGCAGCATCGAGATTCCTGCCGATCTGATGGCGGCGGTGGATTTGTGGCCCGGGGAGAAAGTGCTCGTGGCCTCCGTCACGTCCGGCAATCGTTTGGAAACATATGCCTTGCAGGGCCCGGCGGGAACGGGGAATATTATCATGAACGGAGGCGCCGCCCACCTGATCAAGACGGGGGAACGCGTGGTGATTATGAGCTTTGCCCTGTCCGACAAGCCCATTGTCCCTAAGAAAATCGTCTGCAACGAGCATAACGAAATCATTTCCTAGACTTTACAAACCATTCGAATTCACACATACTCCCCGCGCTCATGAACCTTTTTCTAGCAGATTCACTCAATATCAGCATTCAGTTGCTTTTTGCCGTTTTGGTTGTTGTCTCCCTTCTTCTTCTGGGCGTGGTACTTATGCAAAGACCCAAGCAGGAGGGGCTGGGCGCGGCCTTCGGCGCGGCCATTACGGACCAGGCTTTTGGGGCCCGCACGACGGACGTGCTGAAAAAGGCTACGGTTTATTTTGGTTCCGCATTCATGCTTCTTTGCCTGGTGCTGGCCATGCTGATCAACCGCCAGCATGTCAAGAGTTCCGAAAGTTTGCTGAGTCCGGAAATGCAGGAAGCCGCCGCCAAACAGGAAGCTTCCGTCCCCGTCAAGACTCCTGAAGAGCTTCAGCAGGAGGAATTGCGCAGGCGCGCCGCAGAGGCTGAAGCGGCCGCCGCCAGTGAAACGCCCGTTTCCGATACTCCCGGGGCTCCGGCTCCCGAAACGCCTCCGGCGCCTCAGCAATAGAAGTTTGCTTTTCCAAATATCCCCGGCATGATTTTTTGTCTGCCGGGGATGTTTTTGCATAAGGCAACGGCGTGTGTTTCCGGATAGCCGGGAAGCGCCTTTTGAAATTGGGCGCCCGGCAAGTTTTCCGCTTGCCCTCAATCGTAATTGCGGTACTCTTGGCAAAGTATGAAAGCACCTTTTCTGAACCGTAAATCCAAGGGATTCACGCTGATTGAATTGCTCGTGGTGATTGCCATTATCCTGACGCTGGCCGGCATCTCCATGATCGTGGTGAACGGCGTGATGGAAAAATCCCGCGTTACCACGGCGCGGAGCGACTGCAACGGATTGCAGACAGCCATAGAAAATTACATGATGGACAACGGCCGGCCCCCCGTAGCCTGGACCGGTCGGGAAATGAGCAGGAAGGCCCGCAAGGACGGCCAGTATTACCTGACCACCGCTCTGGACGACGACAGCCGCATCATGAGCATTCTGACGAATCACATGGACCGTGGAGATGAAGACAGGAAGCTCAATCCCAAGAAGACTGCCTACTTCAACACCACCACCACGGACGTGGAAGGCGCTCCCGGCCTGTTTTTTGAGAGCCGCGGACGCGTGAGCCTGATAGACCCATGGGAATCTCCCTACCACATTGTTCTGAATGCCAATCCGGACGACCGTTCCCCCCGCGTCCAGGTGGGTTCCCGCATGGTTACCAAGAACGTGGCCGTTTACAGCGTGGGCAAGGACAAGCAGGGCAGCACGGAAGACGGACATATCAACAATCAGGAATTTACGGATGACAATGTAACGTCCTGGTAACGCATTCGTGATCCGTTCGTTTCCGAATGGGTTCATTCTTTTTAAAAGGGCTTTCCGGCATGCCGCCGGAAGGCCCTGCGATTATTCAGGCATACTGGCTCCAAACCGTATTTTTTTCTTTTCAACCCCTATCAAAAACCCCTCAATAAGTCCCAGACATGAACTGGTTCAAAACAGACGACGTACGCATTCAAGACATCGAGCCCCTGATTTCCCCCGCCATCCTGATCAAGGATTATCCGGCGACCACGGAGATCGCGAAGATGGTGGCTACGACACGCAAGAATGCGGAGAACATCATTTCCGGCCATGACGACCGCCTGCTGGTGGTGGTGGGGCCGTGCTCCATCCACGATCCCCAGGCAGCGGTGGATTATGCCGCCCGTCTCAAGGAGCAGATGGTGCGCTTTGAGAAGGATCTGGTGATCATCATGCGCGTGTATTTTGAAAAGCCCCGTACTACGGTAGGCTGGAAGGGGCTGATTAATGATCCGTTCATGAACCACACGTTCGACATCAACCGTGGATTGCACATGGCGCGCGGCCTTCTGCTCCGCCTGGGAGACATGGGCGTGCCTGCCGCGACGGAGTTCCTGGACACCATCACGCCCCAGTACATTGCAGACCTCATTACGTGGGGCGCCATCGGCGCACGCACGACGGAAAGCCAGGTGCACCGTGAGCTGGCCTCCGGCCTGTCCATGCCCGTGGGGTTCAAGAACGGCACCAGCGGGAGCCTTCAAATTGCGGTGGACGCCATCATTTCCTCCTCCTGCCCGCATTGCTTCCTTTCCGTGACCAAGCAGGGTGTTTCCGCCATTGTCTCCACGACGGGCAACAAGTCCTGCCACCTTATTTTGCGCGGTTCTTCTCTGGGCCCGAATTTCGATGAGATGCATGTGAAGGATGCCGGGGAAGCTTTGCAGAAGGCCGGCATCAACAACCGCATCATGGTTGACTGCTCCCACGGGAACAGCTGCAAGGATTACCGCAACCAGCCGGGCGTTGCCGCCGCCATCGCCAAGCAGATTGCCGAAGGTTCCGACCAGGTAGCGGCCGTGATGATTGAAAGCAATCTCGTGGAAGGAGCGCAGCCTTTGAGTTCCGATCTGGTGTACGGCAAGAGTATCACGGACCAGTGCATCGGATGGGACACGACGGTAGAAGTATTGGAAAACCTCGCCGCCGCCGTCCGTACGCGCCGCGCGAAGCGTCAGGAAGCCTGATGCCTCCCGCGGGGGGATGAAAAGAGGCGGATGAACGGCAAAAGCCGGAGAGAGCCGGCAGTTTTTCGTCTTTTGACGGAGAGGCCGTTCCGATTCCAGTTTTATTATTAACCCTTCGGCGAGAAGCCGGAGGGTTAAACTTTGTCGTTCCAAAGGTAGGAATGGCGTTCCGACAGGGTTTTGCCGTTTTGATCCTTCAGAAGCAGTTTCCACGCCAGTATCTGGCCGTTTTCCTTGGCATCGTCCCCAATGAATTCAAAGACGGGGGATTGCGTGCCGCCTTTCCGCCCGGCAGGGTAGGAAATGGATTTGGTCAGGATTCTGGATCCCGTTTTTCCCTGGCGGTACATCATGATCAGCGTGACCGCCTGGTCCGGATCCGCATCATACCAGGTGACGAAGTAGTACTGGCCCTGGCGCTGGACGCGTTCCTTGTTCGAGACAGCCCCGTACAGCAGGAAAGTAGCCTGGGAACGGTGCATGCCTACGTCCTCCGACGGGAGTGACGTGGTTTTCAAAGGCACTTCCCTCACGTGTTCAATCCTGGTGATTTTCCCTGCACAGGAAAACAGAAGCGGAACCATGGCCGCGATGGAAAAGGTGGCAGGAAATCTCATGAAGCACATTCAATACATATCCGCCTGGAGAGTCAACACAAAGGTAGGGCTCCCTCCGGGCCATGGTTTGCGGATAGAGGGAATTGGGGCGGTTTTTCCCTTCCGCCGGGTGCCGCTGCCGTTCCGAACGTGACAGGCGGTCAGTGGCGCCGGACTGGAGGCGGTTTACAGAGCCGGGCGGGGAATGAAGGTTGAAAGGCGAACAATATCCAGGATGGCGGCACGGGAATGGTGAGTACCGTCCACCCCCGGCAGGATCAATATAAGGGAACCACCAGCATGGACCCCAGGGTGAGCCAGCAGGGCAGTGTCAGGAAGGAGGCTACGGTGGTGGTCAGCAGGATTTGCGTGCCCAGGTCCGGATGGCCGCCGAACCGTTTGGCCAGAATGACCGGAATGACAGCGGAGGGAATGGCCGCCTGGATGACGATTACCCGCTTGATGTAGTCGTCAACCGGAAGGAAGTACGCCATGAGCAGGAGCAGGGCCGGGGCCAGTCCCAGGCGCGTCAGAAGGCCGCAGACGATAGGCTTGGGCTCCCATTTCATGTTGTGCCACAGGTCCCGCATGGAACAGCCAAACAGGATGAGGCAGAGGGGGGTGGCGCAGTTGCCGATCATTTCCAGGGCTTTCATCAGGGGCGCTTGGGCGACGTAGGCTCCTAGGCCGGACCATGCGAGTGTCAGGCCTACGATGACAGCCAGCAGGGGACCGCGGAAGAAGACGCCCATGTTCAGGTTGCCGGGACCTCCGGCAATGATGATGACGCCAATGCTCCAAACCACCAGTTCACACCCCACGTTGTGGACGAAGAGAACGCCCAGCGTGGGGTCATTGCTGGCCGTGAACAGCATCTGGATGATGGGGATGACGAAGAAAGCGTAGTTCTGCACCCCTGCCGTCAGGGTGAAGGTGCGCAGACCGGTGCCGATGCGCATGCGGAGCATTTTGGCTACCAGCCATGCCGCCGCAATGCCGAGCAGGAGCTCCAAAGCGCCAGCGCCTATGGCCTGGAGGGAGAAGGCGACGCTGCTGAGCGTTTCATTGCCGGAGAGCACCATGTATTTCATGATGCTGTGAAAGACCAGGCACGGATAGGCTACGTCCATGGCCAGCCGCATGATGGGGGCGTCGTGGTCCGCCTGAATAACCTGCTTGTGCCGCAGGTAAAACCCCGTGGCAAAGAAGAGGTAAACGGGAATAGTGGAGAGAAAGGAGGCGACGATGATGGAGCTGGTGTCCATGGCGGGGATTTTTGTGGGGGAAATGGACGGAAACTGGCGTCGGGGGATGGTTTAACGACACATCATCCGGCATTCAACACAAAAAACGCAACAGGTCTTGGACACTGGAAAATACCTTGGAAGGGTTGGCCTCTTTCAAGGCGGTAACGTCTGCGCCTGCGCTCCAGGCGGCGGACAGGCAGGTTACGCCCGCGGTTCTGCATGCGGCGACATCGGAGACCGTGTCTCCCACATAACAGAATTCCTCTTCGTTGAGTTGGTAAAAGTGCAGCAGTTCCGTGATGGCTTCCGCCTTGTTCGGCTTGTCTTCCGATCCTGTCTTGATGGAACAGAACAGGTTCTGCATGCCGAATTTTTCAAGCGTGATCATGCAGCTTTTTTCTCCCTTGCCTGTGATCAGGGCAACCAGTATTCCAGCGGCCCGCAGCGTTTTTATCAATTCACAAATGTCCTCATAGGGTTTGGGGCATTCCTCATGCATCCTTTCATAAATCGGATAAAAGTCATGAAGCGCCTCCTGCCATTTTTCCCCGGCAACCATTTTGATCATTCCCTCTTCATTCAAGCCGAAGGTCTGCACAATTTCCCGTTCGCTCAGCACATGGCCCGCGTATGGTGAAACCGCCTGCTTGAACGCCTTGATGCACATGGGGATTGTTTCCCCTATCGTGCCGTCCAGATCAAATGCTATCAATTTAATCATTGTCCGGGGTTCCCGTTGATTTTACGGATAACTTTGCAGGGATTCCCGGCGGCCAGGCTGTCGGGCGGAATGTTTTTGGTGACCACGCTGCCGGCGCCGATGACGCTGCCTTTTCCAATCGTGATTCCGGGCAGAATAATGACACCGCCCCCGATCCAGCAGCCGTCTTCTATCATCACCGGGAGGGCGAATGTACGGCGTATGTAGTCAACGCCGTCATCCGTTTCAACAGGGGCGAGGCGTTCATTCAGATCAACGGGATGCGTAGCCGTATATATTTGGACGTTCGGGGCTATCAGGACATTGTTCCCGATGGTGATTTTGTTGCAGTCCACGAAGGTGCATCCCGTATTGACCGTGACATTGTTCCCGATGTGGATGTTGCAGCCGTAGTCGCAGATGAACGAGTGGCCGATGGAGACTTTGGTTCCGATGCTGCCGAACATTTCCTTCAGCACCTCGTATTTTTCCTCCTTCCGGTCATAAGGCAGGGAATTGTACTTCATCAACAGGCGGTGGGTTTTGCTCTTGAATTCGAGAAACACCTTGTCATGGCAATCATACCATTCACCCGCCATGCATTTTTCCAATTCGGTCTTCATGTCAGTTTCATGATTGTCTGGTTGAAGAGAGGGGCTGCACCCTGCCGCACGGGCGGCGGCAGGGCAGTAGAGCCTTTATTCCCACTCGATGGAGGCCGGAGGCTTCGTAGAAATATCATAAAGGACGCGGTTGATGCCCTTTACTTCATTGAGGATGCGGTTGCTGGTTTCACGCAGCAGGGCGGCAGGCAGTTCCACCCAGTCCGCCGTCATGGCGTCTTCCGACACAATGGCGCGCAGATTGGTGGCCCATTCGTAGGAACGTTCATCCCCCTTGACGCCCACCGTCTTGACGGGAATGAGGCCGGCATAGGCCTGCCAGACTTTTTCATACCAGCCGTATTTTTTCAGGTTGCCGATGAAGATGGCGTCGCATTCCCGGATGATGTCCAGCCGGTCCCTGGTGACCACGCCGGGGCAGCGCACGGCCAGGCCGGGACCGGGGAAGGGGTGGCGCCACAGAATGTCGTGGGGGATGCCCATGGAGGCTCCCAGTTCGCGTACCTCGTCCTTGAACAGTTCCGCCAGGGGTTCCAGTACCTTCCCCTGCGCCTGAAGCTCCAGAACGCGTTCCACGCGGTTGTGGTGCGTTTTGATGACGGAAGCCTTGGATTTGGCGTTGGAGGCGCTTTCAATCACGTCCGGATACAGGGTCCCCTGGGCAAGCATTTCCGCATTGCCCACGGCATCCCAGAATACGTCAATGAACAGGCCGCCGATGATGCGGCGCTTCTTTTCCGGATCTCCCTCTCCGGCCAGGGCCGTCAGGAAGCGTTCGGAGGCGTCCACCGTTTCAATCTTGACACCCATGCGTGCGAAGTTGGCGCGGACTTCATCCGCCTCGTTTTTCCGCAGAAGGCCATTGTCCACGAAGATGGCGCGCATGTTTACCCCGGCTTCATGCAGCAGAACGGCCAGCACGGTGCTGTCCACGCCGCCGGAAACGCCGCAGACGACCTGCTTGTCGCCCACGCGTTCGCGGATTTCACGGATGAGTTCCCTCTTGAAGTCGCCGATGTCGAATTTTTTCAGATTGGCGGCGCAGGAGAGGAAATTGCGCAGAATGGTCCGCCCTTCATGGGAGTGGGTCACTTCCGGGTGGAACTGGATGCCGAAGGTGGTTTCCCCCCATTGCAGGGAGACGGGAATTCCTTCCGCATTGCGGGCGATGATCCGGCAGCCTTCCGCCAGATGGTCCACCGTGTCCGAATGGCTCATCCATACCTGGGAGGAAGGGGACATGTCTTGATACAGCCCTGTGAGGGATTCCGGAATGAGGGCGGCGGGGCCGTATTCCCGCTTGTTGCTGGCCTTGACGCTCCCGCCATGCTTGATGTTGAGAAGCTGCATGCCGTAGCATACGCCCAGAACGGGAACGTTCAGGCCCTGGAGCCAGTTGAAGTCGATATCCGGCGCGTCTGCGTCCGTCGTGCTTTTGGGGCCGCCGGAAAGGATGACGGCTCCGGGTTCGTGGATCTGGTCCAGGTCTTCCAGAGCGTACAGTTTGGCCATGTAGCCCAGTTCGCGCACGCGGCGCACGATGAGCTGGGTGTATTGAGAGCCGAAGTCGATGACGGCTACGAGATGTTTGTCGTCCATGAGAGAGATTTTAGCAGGAATAGTTGATGGGTTCTTCCGTGATGGTGATGTCGTGGGGATGGCTTTCCTTCAGGCCGCCGGAAGTGATTTGGACGAACCGGGCCTTTTCCCGGAGCTCCTGCAGGTTGCGGGCGCCCAGGTAGCCCATGCCGGAACGCAGGCCGCCCATGAGCTGGAAGACGACGTCCGCCAGCATGCCCTTGTACGGGACGCGGGCTTCCACACCTTCCGCAACGAGCTTGCCGGAGCTGTTCTGCCCGTACCGGTCGCCGGAGCCGCGGCGCATGGCTCCGAGGGACCCCATGCCGCGGTATTGCTTGAAGTGGCGGCCCTGGTAATGGACTACCTTGCCGGGGCTTTCCTCCGTGCCTGCCAGCAGGCCGCCCAGCATCACCAGGTCGGCGCCGGCCGCCAGGGCCTTCACGATGTCTCCGGAATAGCGGATGCCGCCGTCCGCAATGACGGTTACGCCTGCGGGGCGGGCCACGGAAGCTACTTCCTTAATGGCGGTGAACTGGGGCATCCCCACACCGGAAATGACGCGGGTGGTGCAGATGGAGCCGGGACCCACGCCCACCTTGATGGCCTGGACGCCCGCCTTGATCAGGTCGGAAGCGCCTTCCGCAGTGACTACGTTGCCGGCCACGATGGGGCGGTCCGTCAGCTTGCGGAGATTGGAAACCACATCCATCACGCGTGTGGTATGGCCTGTGGCGGCGTCGATGAACAGGGCGTCAGCCCCTGCGGCGACCAGGGCCTTGGCCCGGTCCAGGTAGTCGGGGCCTACGCCTACGGCAGCGCCGCAGCGCAGATGGCCGTGGTCGTCCTTGGAGGCGTCCGCAAACATGGCGCGCTTCTGGATGTCCGTTTCCGTGATCAGGCCGGCAAGAACGCCGTTTTCATCCACGAGGGGAAGCTTTTCAATGCGGTGCGTGTAAAGGATGTGGCGAGCTTCTTCAATAGTGGTGCTGGGGGCGGCGGTAATCAGGCGGGAAAGAGGGGTCATCACATCTTTCACCAGCACGTGTTCGTAATCGTCCACTCCGCGCATATCGCGGCCGGTGACGATGCCTTCCAGCTTTCGGTTGGCATCCACCACGGGGAAGCCGGAGTAACCCTGGTCCATCATGACGTGATGGACTTCTTCAAGCGTCATGTCTTTGCTCACCGTGACGGGGTTCGGGATGACGGCGTTTTCAAACCGCTTCACGCGGGAGACCATGGCCGCCTGAATGTCGATGGGATTGTTGCGGTGGATGACGGCGAGGCCGCCTTCACGTGCCAGGGCAATGGCCAGTTCCGATTCGGAAACGGTGTCCATGGCCGCGGAAAGCACGGGGATTTTCATGTTGAATCCGGGAACGAGCTGGGAACTGATGTCCGCATCACCGGGAAGAATCGCGCTCAGGCGGGGCAGCAGGAGCACGTCGTCAAAACTTAATCCAAGAGGGAAATCTGCCATGCGACAATCTACAGTCAAATACCCTTTGACGCAAGCCGAAACACACAGACCTTCCGTTTTTGAAGATATGCCCCGGAAGAGCGCAGCTGAACAAACGCCGGCGGGAAGAATGGTGGCTGCCCTGTAGAAAACTCTTCCCTCTTGATCTGCAAAAACGCCTCTCTTATCCTAAAAGAAAAAGAATCATGTCCATGAATACCCCAAAACCGTACAGCATCCTTTTCGTCTGCCTGGGTAACATCTGCCGCTCTCCTGCCGCTGAAATCATTTTCAAGGCCATGGTGAAGGAACAAGGTTTGGAAGGGCAAATTGAAAGCGACTCCGCCGGCATGATCGGCTACCATCGGGGATATCCTCCCGATGCCCGGATGCTGGAAGCCTTGAAAAAATACGGCTACAGTAATCCAGGACTCAAATCACGCCCTGTCCGGAAGAATGACTTGGAAGAGTTTGATCTGATTGTGGGTATGGACCGGGAAAACCTGCGCGATTTGAAGAAGATGGACAAGAATGGGCTCGCAGAACGAAAAATCGTACCCATGTGCTTTTTCGCAACCCATTTTCTGGATGAAGAGGTACCGGATCCCTATTATGGCGACCGGGAAGGATTTGAACACGTCGTGAAACTTCTGGAAGATGCCTGCTCCGGTTTACTGGGACATTTGAAAAAACAGATGAATCCCTGAGAGGTGTCTAAGGCTATTATTTCATGATGTCAAAAGACTGCCGATATGACGGCTGTTGGGAGAAATGAATAGGAGTCGCTGTCCCTCATGCTTTTAAATGAAATTACAAGGGCATCGTAATTTTTATAGACTTATTATTGACTGACATTGCGGTCATGCATCATTTCATTAATGAATTCTTCCTTAAATTTGTTGGACTTTTCTAAATAATCTAATTGCTCTTTCAATGTTGTACATCTCATTTCAAGAAAAGAATATTTTTCTTCTTCTTTTATGGATATTTTATCTTTATTTTCAACACCTTCAAATTTTAACATTGCATATTCATGACTCCTATTTTTAAAATTGCCAAATTGTTCTATAATATAATCAATATTTATATCTCTGTAGTTGTTTTTAAGATAATCCCTGAATTGGCGAAATACTGGCGCCATTTTTTTATTCATTTCAGCATGGGACATGTCTTTTTCATGGTCGGATATTTTTGATAAATTCAGCATCATCACTGCATATTCTCTTTGAAATTCCTGGGTAGTGTTTTTTAAATTGATAGAAAATAAAATGCCTCGATAAAATGCAGCAGGTGCTAGTCCTTTCCAAGTAAAACATTCCTCACCATTCATCGCGAGAAGAGTAGTAGCAATCACGTTAATGATGGCTTTTTTTCTTTCTTTCTTGAGAGTGTTTTCCATAGATCCATTTTGACTTTGAGGTTTTTCAGTACCAGATTGATTCTCTTTGCAAGACGAGGTGAGCATCAATGAACTAAAAGAAACGATTTTTATTACTTTAAAAAACATATTATTATTCAACATCTTTTTTTTCTTTTGTGCAACAACATTCTTTTGGCACTTCTTTTTCTTTTTCTTTAGCATTTTTGAATTTGACAAATTCACTGCCACCCATCCACAAGAATGAAGGTGTATATGGATTGCCTCCATCAAAATTTAATTTCCCCTTTGAACCAACTACTGTTCCGCAAAAATGTTTACTTATGGATTCAGAAATAGAATTTTCACCCTTTGCGGATTGACATCCAAAAATTGCAGAAGTATTACACGGAAGAAGATTGTCTACAGGTAGACAGGTGGGCGGATATCTATGGGGATTTCCTTCTGTTTGACTTGACGCAATACTTTTTTGACCATTTGCAGCCGGGTCAAAAATCATTCTAGAGGGATTCGTAGACGAATGACCGATGTATACAATTCCACACAAACATTTTTCTTTTTTCATTGTTTCTATAAGACATTCAGGTGTGTGAGACGGTACTTCTTTGATTGTTAAACAGTCCTTATCGAATTTTTTCTGTATCAACATTTTCACTTTTTCTACAACAGCTTTAGTATCAAATTTTTCGCCTACAATATTCCCATGTTGTGAATAGGTGATTAAAAAGGTGCACTTATACTCTGAAAGTGTTTTTAAATTTTCATTTAGTGCTTTTTCAAAACTTTCTAGACCATCTGGCTCATCCGGTTCGGGCGTAGAAGAAGTTGGTCTAGGTAGGGGCATATTTGCAGTTGAACTCCAGTAACAGTCATTCAATCCTAAATAGTCTATTTTGTTGTTGGCGTTGGATACGAATTCATATAGATTCCATCCTCCCCGTTCGGTAATGGGGTCTCTGTTGATCCACCTGCCGTCTGTAGGGTTGAAATGCCGATAATTGTAATAGATGAGTCCCAATTCATCATCCATATATTCACAGGAAAAACGGAACTTATTAAATTGAGCAATATCACCTTCTGATTTAAGAACTTGTCCGAAGGAACTATATTCATATAATGCCTTTCTTTCCTTCTGTTCTCCAAAGATAGAAGTAACATTTTTTAAGGAATCGTATAGATAGTAAAAATGTTCTTTTTTAGCTGCCATGTTTTCTTTCCAGCATTTCATCATCAGAAGGCGTGTAGTTAATGGCTCATTTGGATCCCACCAATAGCTTTTTACCAACATAGCTTCAGGATGCATCAAATCTAGTTCGGCGATTTGTAAATAACCCCGGTAGAGATAATAAATGTGACTATCTGTTATTTTGTTGACTACAACTTTTTTTTCGAAGCATCGACCTATGCAATCATATTTAAAAGAAATCACTAGACGGTTATCTTCACTGGTGAAGGAGATGGGTCTGTCATTAGCATCATAGGAAACGTTCCAAACGCCTGTTGAAGTTTTGATATGTGTTTGATTGCCGTCTGCATCGTAAGAAGGTATGAATGACGTTTCTTCTCGGTTGATAGTTATATATTGGTTGAGTCGGTTGGTATTATAGTATCTTTCTCCTTCCAGCTCCCGGGAGATTTTGCGGTTACCTATATTGTCGTATTGGTATACAAAGTTCTCTCCTGCTAAGAACTGGTCATTGACCAACTCACTTCTACTATTATAGGTAAAATTTCTTGTTGTACTTGTGGTTGCATCCCAGAAGTTTTGGCGTTGTATTGGACGCATCAGTTCGTCATATTGATAGGTATGTCCGGCAATCATATCGCCATTTTCCAAGTCCTCATAGTTGATGGATGAAAAAAGGTTGAGAGTGGGATGATAGATGTTCTTGCGGACGAGACCATTAGGATAGGATAATTGTTTAAGGAAACCACTAACATTATCATATTCCCAAGTGAAGGGAGATGTCAATTCTTCTAAATCCATTCTAGTGATAGCTCCTTTGTGGTTATAACCAAGAGAGGAATGTTGAACAGTACGTGTTCCAAGCATCAAACAATATCCAGAAGAACGGCCAAAAGAATCGAAATTTTCCTGAAGACAATTTTCTACAGTTCCAAAGGAAGTATCTTGGATCATTTTGCCATAGGCGTCGTAGGAAAGTTCTCTAATACCGGAAGCGTCAGTGATAGAAATTATCTGTCCGAGATGGTTGTAGTTGAAGTGCCAAGGAGGAGTGGCGTCATTATGGGTGACAGAAATGAGTTCTCCGGTAAGTTGTGCATATGCATAGCTGGTAATGATACCACGTGCTTTGGTGACGGTTTCCAGACGATTGAGCCGATCATAAGTTTTGACGGTACAGGAGCCGTCCGCATAGGTCTTTTTCAATTCGAACCCCGTAGCCGTATCATATAGCCATGTAGTACTATCTCCATCAGTACGGTCAGAAGGATCAGTTGCGATATCTCCTTCTCCCGTTCTGAAAGTGGTGAGAGTTACCATATGGTCGGTTTCATCATAAGCAAAACAAAGGGGGCGTGTAGCAGTTCCGAATTCAGCCGTCTTTCTACCACGAATGTCATAGGAATAGCAGATGGTGTCTCCCAGAGCATTGGTTATGCAGATTGGAGAATCATAATAAGATGAATAGCGGATCGCTGTTACATTTCCAGCAGGATTGGTAACCTTGACGGAGCGTCCGGCAATATCAAATTCTGTTGTGGTGACATTTCCTCGGGCATCGGTTTGCTGTAAAATCATGCCTTTAGTGGTGTAGGATCTTTCCTGTGAGAAATGGATACCGGCATGGTCGGTCTGAGTTACCGTAAAATTATCTACGGCAAGAAATGTAGCCACGATGTCGGAGGTAGGGATTTGACTGTAATGGATACATTGAGTAGGGCCTCCGTATTCTGTCCACTGCATACTCTGATGTCCATAAATGTCTGTAGTAATATTTTTCTTTTTTAATACTGAACTCAATTCAGAAATTAAACTTTCTTTGATTTGTGTAAGAGGAAAACCTGCAGTATTGTACGTTATGAATGTTTGTAATTGGTATACGCCATCTTCCCTGATTTGATGACATATTGTATTTTCCGATATTCTGTTCTTCGTGACATTGTCCGGGTTAAACTGATCCAAAAGAATGGTTTCTTTAATTGCGTAACCAATTTCATTATAGGAAGTCATTGTAGGTGCCATATCTTCTGTCTGGGTACAGATGAGCTGTCCTTTGTCGTTGTAGTAGTTTCTTGTGATAATGAATTCTCCCAAAGTATTTGGTTGTTCTTGTCGAATAGTTTGACCAAAGCCGTTTTCCAAGGTTTTGGTGAGGATAGAACCTTGAGAAAAGATAGTAATGAGGATTCCTTCTGGTGTTAAATTAATCTGTGCTTCGGTTTCCCGCTGACCGGTTCCTCCCCGGAATATAATGAATCCATCATAATATTTTTGAACTACTTGAGTCGCCCCTGAAGGATTGGTAATGGTGGTGGTGAGTTGATTGTCACTGTATTGGGTCCTGGTCACACGTCCGAGGATATCGGTTGTGGAAATAACCCTTCCCAAATCGTCGTACTCCGTGCTTTCAACCGTCGTCAGGGCACCGACATCCTTTCGTGTGGAAATAATCCTTCCTGCGGCATCATAAATGTAGCTGGTGATGGTTTCAGGCGTGGTTTCCGTGGCGGAACGAATAGTTTCAACTAGTTGCTTGGCCGAGTTGTATGCGTAGCTGGTTGTGATGCCATCTTCGTCGGTTTCTCTCAAGGGACCGCAGCACATCCATTCCGTCGTGCGGATGCGTCCATTGCCCTTCGTCGTCTTGGTACGGCGAAGTTCAACATCGTATTCATAATCTTCCGAAGTAATTAAAGACCAATTTTCACCTGTGTGGACGTATTGCTCCTGTCTGGTGGTGGTGCCGTTTTCAGCGACGTATTGCACGGTTCTGGTACTTTGGCCGGGAACAATGCTCCCGTTTGCCTGGACAGTTGAGGTCACCTTGTGGGTAGCACCATGATCCGTGGTGGCTTCATAGGTATAGACGGTCTGAACGCCGTTGATACCCTGGCTCATCTTCTGTCTTCCCCGGGCATAAGGGTATTGTGTTGCTTCTCCATAAGTCTCCGAGATGCTTGTGTGAACCTCATCGGAGCCCAGAGCCGTCTCTGTAACTGTGGTCCGGTTGACTTCGTGGCTGTCTTCATAAGTGTAGCTCCTTTGGTTCAGAACGGTTTCCGTTCCGTCCTGGGCAATGATGATTTCCCTTTCCGTTGCCGGCCTGAAATCATTGAAACGCAGGTCGGCATAGGTGGTACGTGTTCCTTTTTCTCCTCCTCCTGCCCACGGTGTTGCTTCCAGAACCACCCGGCCCTGGTCGTCGTACTCATAGCGCGTGTAGCCTCCGTCGGGCTTGATTTCCAATGACACGCGGAACTGGTCGTTATACGTGTAGAGTGTTGTTTGGGCCAGAGGAGTATCGTAGCCTTCCGTGCTGCTGATGGTCAGCCAGCCTCCGTCCGTGCTCTTCTGGACGGTGCGTACGCAGGATACGGGCGTTTCCTCGTTGATCTTGCGGTAGCTCTCAATCATTTCCCACTTGGAGCCGGGCAGGAAATTGCGCTCAATCCGCCGTACGATGCGCTCGTCCCCTTCACCCTGGGTGATAGTTACATTGTTGCCTTCCACTTTCCGCTCCGTGCGGAAGGCGGGCATGCCCTGCCTCTGCTCGGTGATGAGCATCACGGGTTCTCCATCCTTGACAGTATTTTCATAGCTGACCGTCTTGTAGGGAGTCCCGGAAGCAGTTACGCTCCGGGCGGTTTTGTTCACCTGGGAGGGGGAGTACCACTCCAGGGTGAGTTTGTTGCCTTCAGGCACTGCCTGGAGAAGACCCTGCGACTGGGACCAGATGCTTTGGATGGCGCCGGTGGAGGGATGGCGGTTGACCTGGAGTTTGGCAGCATAGGCTTCCGCCGTGGTTTCCACCCCGGAAGAAGAAATCAGGGAGACAACCTTGCCGGTGGAAGCCGAGAAGCGCAGGGTACTTCCATTGCTCTGGACCATGTCCAGATAAATGGGATTTCCGTCAGTGCAGGGAGACTTGTCCTGGTTGAGCAGCCGGACCCTGTAGTTGAGTTTGCGTGAGCCTCCGGAAACGGGAGCGTCGGCGCTTCCGGCGGCGGCGCGGAAAGAGATGGAGCTGCCGGTTGGGCGCTTGACAGTTGCCTGGCGGGAAGCGGAGTCCCAGGAGCAGGTCCATTCGAGGGGATGCTTGTAGCGCAGTCCGATGGAGCATTGAGGATTGGCTCGGAAACTGAAGGTGGCAAAGGTAGTAGCTCCGCCTCCTTCACCCCCGCCTCCGGAGTTTTCCCCGCCGACTTCCAGCATGCCTTCACAGTCGTCGGGATCATTCGGATTGCCGCCGAAGGAGTGGCCTCCGGCAGAGTTGGGTCCTCCATTCTTGTCACACTCGGATTGAGCGCTTTCTTCCTCGCATTTGCAGGAACAGGGGCATGGGCAGCCTTCTTCTTCCGGTCCGCTGGAGGAGGAAGAGGAATTGCTGCTGGAGCTGGAGCTGGAGCTGGAACTGGAACTGGAACTGGAACTGGAGCTGGAGCTGGAGCTGGAGCTGGAGC